>Ga0181606_10002116_pt1 | contig 17160 bp, 21 predicted proteins | sample 041ome_10_FD_132994 | JGI IMG/M metagenome (GOLD analysis project Ga0181606, IMG submission 132994) | Coastal salt marsh microbial communities from the Groves Creek Marsh, Skidaway Island, Georgia - 041412US metaG (megahit assembly) | ecosystem: Environmental > Aquatic > Marine > Intertidal... | reverse complement strand
CTATATTTCAAGTCGAGGTAGTAATGATGATGCAGTTGCATTGGGTATCGCAAAGGCCATAGAACAAAAATTAAAATTACCAATCGAACCCGTATACGGATATCAAGGTGCTGGATATGGTTTAAAAATAGATTTGTATTCAGTCGCAACTAAACTAAGGTAAACATATGAAATTAACGGAATTACTCAACGAAGACGCAAATATGAATAAAAAGGTTAAACAACTTTTAGATAGAGAGTTGAAAGACCTTTCAAAGGGAAAACCAAATCACCAATGGGCAGTAATGCACATTTTGATGGGCGCGTTAGGTGACGCTAACTTCCATAGTGAAGCAAAGGGTGTTGCTAAATTGTTCCCTAAAGCAAAATACGAAGGTGACCCACAAGGAATGAAAGACCTTGAGGAAATGTATCACTACGACTTGGGTCCTGACGTTGCAAATATTTGTAAGTGGGATGGTAAAGACATTGTAAACGCAATGGGATTCTACATCTCAATGACTATTGGTAGACCATTAGGGCAAAAAGTTGAAGCATTGGTGGAAAATACCGGTATGAGAATCTTTAAAGAGTCTGTATATAAAAAATAAGGATTTCTGATGATTAAGTTAAAGTCACTTTTAAAAGAAGCAGATTATAAAGTATACCACAAATCGTTTACTGATGCTGCAGAAGAAGCAAAAAAGTTTGCTGAAAAACGTGGATACGAAATCGATGAAGATGATTGGCAATCTCAAATAGCAATGGGTGGTAAAAATGTTCGTTCAAGACCATCGGTAGGTAAAGACACTCGTTTTACAGTAGGTCTACTTAAAGGTGGTAAACTTCAAAGGAAAGCACTTCAAATTCAAGTGTATGGTATGAAGAACGGATATGAACTTAACGCATACATCAATTAAGGAGTATCAATGAGACTAAAAGAAGAAGACCCTTGTTGGGATGACTACGAGATGGTGGGGATGAAAAAGAAGAACGGTAAAGAAGTTCCTAATTGTGTTCCTAAATCTGAAGCAACTATGGATGAAAACTTTGCAGTTCAAATGATGGTGGCTAAAGCAATTGCTGACCAAAAGGTTAAGAACCCTGAAACTAAAAAAGATGTAAGGGTAACAACTGCATTGAAAGATAAAGAACATCCCGCTCACGGAAAAGCAAAGTCACTCGTTCAGAGATTGAAAGATAAGTTCTCAAAGAAAGAGTCGGTTGATGAATCAGTAAACGAAGGTAAGCACGATGCTATGTTAGATAAACTTGCTGGTATGGTAAAAGATGCTAAATCATTTATGGATATTGGTAAAGAATTAAAAAAGAATGGAATCAAATATTCATTTGGTACATCACCACTTCCAATGTATATAATTGACAAGCCGGTAAAGATAGCAATTCTAAACAACAAATATGCAGATGGTGCTGAAAGAGTTGTTGGTACTACTGCAATTGGATTGATGGAATCGGTAACCGAAGGTAAAAAAGTATTTAAAGTAAATCCTGCTATCGGTAAAGCTAAATATAGTATCTCTTCTCACGATGGTGTAAAGAAACACAAAGATGGTAGTGATTTCTTTGATATTGAAACTTTCAAAAATAAAGTTGATTTAGAAAAGGCAATCAAAAACTATACTTCTAAAGGATACAAAATGGAATCAGTAAACGAAGCAGCAAGTAGAACTGCAATGGAAATTGGTGGTTTGACTGGTATGAACAAAGATGCTATCCAAAAGTTCGTTGATGATAACAAATTAGACATTGAAAAAGTATATCAATACGTTAAGGTTGGTAAACTTCCAGAAAGAATGGCATTGGTATCTGCAATCGCAGGTAAGCCAGATAATTCAGTTCAAGTAAAACTAATTAAAAAGTTTAAGTAAGATGACTGAAAAACAACTCAAAGAATTAATCAGAGAAGAATACCATAATGTAAAAAACTTTATGGAAGAGAAGTATGGTTTTACTCCAGAGTTGGGTAAGGTTGTATCTAATCCTTATGTAAACGCATTTGCTAACGAAGGTAGTGAGTCTGATTCTGATATGGCAGTAGACCAATTAGAAACCTCAATCCGAAAAGCACAAGCACTCATTACAAAACTTCAAGGTAAGGGTGATTTAGAACCTTGGGTTCAGTCTTTGATTACAAAAGCAGAAGATTACATTTCAACAGTATCAGATTATGGTGAGGTTGATGAATATGATGTTGAGACACTTGAAGAAACCAAAGACTTCATCAACTTTATGAAGGAATACTCTCAAATGTTAAATCTACATAAAGAGGATGTTAATAATATCAACGAAGCAGAGTACCAAGGTAGAAAAGTAGAACTTGGTAAGATTATGCAAGGTGATGTTAAGAAGTTCAAAGTATATGTAAACAACGATAAAGGTAATGTTGTAAAGGTAAACTTTGGACAAAAAGGTATGACCATTAAAAAGGATAATCCTGAAGCACGCAAATCGTTCAGAGCAAGAATGAATTGTGATTCTCCAGGCCCAAGATGGAAAGCAAGATATTGGTCGTGTAGAAAGTGGTAAACACTATTTATATTAAAATAAGTTATGATGAACGCATATCACATCTATGTGGTGGGTGAAAATCCACCACGAGAGTTTGAATTAATTACACAAATATATTCGTGTTTAAACCATCGTATTTCTAATCCAGAATTACCTCTATATTTAGTCACAGATTTAAAGAGTAAAGACTTTTTTGAATCCTACAATATCACTAAACTATATGATGATGTAATTACTGATATTTTTGATGATTACCCCTACGAACAAATTTCACATAGATATTGGGCAAGTCCAAAGATATGGGCTATGTCAAAATTACAAACTCCATTTGTTGTATACGATACCGACTTGGTACTGAACAAAAATATACAACCATACACCAATTTAGATTTATTGTATCTTCATCGTGAAACAACATCGACTTATCCAAATATATTCGATGTACATCATAATGAAAATTTTGAATGGGATGTTGATTTCGCAAAATCACTAAAAGATACACTCCCAATGAATTGTGCAGTAGTGGGTATGTTTAACGAAGAGTTTAAAAAAGAATATACTGATTTTTATTTTAACTTTGTATTGAACTCAACTGGTGAAATATCATATGCTACCGAAAAGTCACATTTTATGTATGATGGAAATGGCGCTCAAATTATGATGGAACAATGGTTATTAGCTGGATTGGCGCATGATTGGCAAAAGCGGAGAAATATTGACTTTAAAACAAAATCATTTTGTAATATAATCCATACATCTGAAACTTTAAGATTGATTGATATGGACTCACATCCCGATGAAGCTATTACAGAAATAAGTTCTACTATGTATCATTTGTGGGGTGCAAAGGAATATCAAGATAAAGTAGAACATGAAGTTTACAAACGTGCACAATCACAACTAATTGGTGCAGAATGGTTGGTTTTACAAAGTCCATATTATGATGTTATAAAGGACTCATATTACTCATTGATTGAAAAAATCAAGTAATTAATTTGAGTTACATATTTATATTGGAACAATTAGTTTAACAAATAGAGAAAATTATGAAAAATTGGTTAAAGAAAACTTGGAATTGGTTACTTGGTAAAACTACTATTGATGAAAAGGTAGTTGAAGTAGTTAAGGAAGTTAAAGCTGATGTTGCTGAAGTTAAGACTCGTGCAAAACGTGTTGTAAAAGAAGCAAAAGAAGTTAAAGCAGCAGTTAAGAATGTTGTCAAAGAAACTAAAGATGTAGTTGACGCTGCAAAAGGTAAACCAACCGCTAAACGTAAGCCTCGTAGAAAACCAGCTGCTAAACGTGGTTCTGGTAATGCTTCGGCTGGAAATGTTGGTAAGAAAACTACAACAGGTCGTTCTACCGGTAATGGTAAATCAACATCGGGTAGAAAATCAACCGGTTCAGTTGGTAAGAAGTAAATGAAAAAACTAAACCCATCTCAACTTGTAATTCTTTGTTTGGCGGGTGTCCTCATCTACCAACAATTCTTTATGGGTAATACCTACAAAAAAGAATACGAAAGAATGTTGAAAGAAAAAGAGATGGAGTATTTAGGTGAGATTTCAAGATTGGAGAGTGAGGCAGACTCACTCATCCAATTAAATCTCGGATTGAGTAATCAGATTGCTGAAATCGACAATCAGATTGATTCTAAAAATGCACAACTTTTAAACTTGAGAAAACGATATGAAGAGCAAATGGATAAGTTTGATGATATGTCTGATGATGACCTCATCTCTGCTTTCGCAAACGCTTTCAACTGATAGTCTAATTGCAGTTCCAAGAACCGCAGTTAAAAATGCGTTAGTCGTTAAGTCTCAATTTGATGTATGTAGCATAGAGCTAAAAACAACTCAAGAGTTGGTATCACTACAAGTTGATAAGATTGAGTTACAATCTCAACAACTCGCAAACTTTTCAGTTGCACTTCAAAGTAAGGAGCAAATTATCCTACAAAAAGATAATCTGATTGAATTAAAAGACAATCAAATCAAAACCCTCAAAAAACAAAAAAGAGGGCAATTTTGGAATGGTTTGTTATTGGGTGGTGCCGGTGGTGCTACATTGATTGCTGTATTATTCCTATTATAAAAATGTATGCCAGATTTAAGAACACTCATACGAGAAGAGTGGGTCAAGTGCGCTAAAGACCCTGTATACTTTTTTAAAAAGTATTGTTACATTCAGCACCCCCACCGAGGAAAAATCCTTTTTAACTTGTATGAGTTTCAAGAGGATTTGATGCATAACATTAATGACCATCGTTTTAATGTAATCCTCAAATCACGACAATTAGGTATCTCAACTCTATCAGCCGGATATTCACTCTGGCTGATGTTGTTTCACGAAGACAAAAACATTTTGGTAATTGCAACTAAACAAGAGGTTGCAAAGAACCTTGTAACGAAGGTTCGTTTCATGCATTCTAACTTACCAACTTGGTTAAAAGGTCAAACCGAAGAGGACAACAAACTATCTCTACGATTAAAGAATGGTTCGCAAATCAAAGCAACATCTGCTGCTGGAGATGCTGGTCGTTCTGAAGCATTGTCTCTTTTGGTAATTGATGAGGCTGCATTTATTGATAATGTAGAAGAAATTTGGACATCCGCACAATCAACACTTTCAACAGGTGGTGGTGCTATTGTATTGTCTACACCAAATGGTGTGGGTAACTGGTTTCACAAAGTATGGTTACAAGGTCAAGCTGGAGAACAATGGCACCCAACCGAACTCCATTGGACTGTACACCCTGATAGAAATCAACGATGGAGAGATGAACAAACAAAACTCCTTGGTGAAAAGGGTGCAGCCCAAGAATGTGATTGTGACTTTATTTCATCCGGTTATACAGTGGTGGAAGGTTCTACATTACAATGGTATCAAGAGACTTATGTAAAAGACCCATTGGAAAAGCGGGGGTTTGATGGTAACTATTGGTTATGGGATTATCCAAATTATTCTCGTGATTATGTAGTCGTAGCCGATGTCGCTCGTGGTGATTCTTCTGACTATTCAGCATTCCATGTTTTTGACATAGAAACGGTAGAACAAGTTGCGGAGTATAAAGGTAAGATTGAAACTAAACAATATGGAGCATTCTTAACTTCGGTTGCTTCGGAATGGAATAACGCAATGTTAGTGATTGAAAACGCAAACATTGGGTGGGCTGTAATTCAAGAAGTAATTGATAGACAATATCAAAACTTATATTATTCGTATAGAGAATTAGGTTATATTGATGATGATGTTCATCTCCGTAAAGGTTGGGATTTAAAACGAAAAGATGATATGGTTCCTGGATTTACAATGTCCTCAAGAACACGACCTTTGGTGATTTCAAAACTCGATACTTATATGAGAGAAAGAACCCCAATCATTCACTCTAAGCGATTAATTGATGAGTTATTTGTATTCATATGGAATGGTAGTAGAGCCGAAGCACAACGAGGTTATAATGATGATTTAGTGATGTCATTCTCAACTGGATTGTGGGTTCGTGATACTGCATTGAAATTAAGACAACAAGGTATGGATTTAACGAGAACAACACTAGGTCATATCGGTAAATCAAATACAGGTGTTTATTCAGGCAGAACCGCCGGACAAAACCCTTGGGTACAAAAAGACCAACGTGGCAACGACAACGATTTAACTTGGTTACTTTAAATTTGGTAGTTAACTTTATTTTTTGTATATTTATACTTTGTAGAACTACACACTTTTAAGTGAGACACTAATATGGCAGATAAATCTCTTTTCGGTAGGTTAAAAAAACTATTCAACACGCAAGTTGTTGTCCGTAGGATTGGTAAGGGTAATACTCAAGCAATTGATACCCAACGACTCCAGTCCCAAGGTAACCTTCGTGGTTCATCATATTATGATAGATTTGGTAGATTACATACTACTCGTAGACATTGGGAAACATACAACAATCAATTTAATTATCATTCAAACAAATTAGAATTATATACTGATTACGAAGCAATGGATAAGGATTCCATCATTGCTTCAGTTTTGGATATCTACTCCGATGAATGTACCTTGAAAAATGATATGGGAGATGTACTTCGTATCAAAACTCAAGATGAAAATGTAAAGAAAATCCTTCACAACTTATTTTACGATGTTCTAAACATTGAGTTCAACCTATGGGCTTGGATTCGTGGTATGAACAAGTATGGTGATTACTTCCTTCACCTTGATATCGAAGAAGGTGTTGGTATTGTAAATGTATCGCCAATGTCAGCATATGAGGTAGAACGTGAAGAGGGTTTTAATCCTGAAAACCCATATGAAGTAAGATTCAAATTAGGTTCTATGGGTGCTGCTCACGGAGCAAGTGTAAATAAGAATGCAGAGTTCTTTGAGTTCTACCAAATTGCACATTTCCGTTTGATGGCCGATACAAACTTCCTACCTTATGGTCGTTCTCTATTGGAAGGTGCACGGAAGACTTGGAAACAATTGACTCTTATGGAAGATGCTATGATGATTCATAGAATTATGAGAGCACCAGAAAGAAGAATCTTTAAGATTGATGTGGGTAATATTCCACCAAGTGAGGTTGATAACCATATGAGAGGTATTATTGACCAGATGAAGAAAGTCCCTTACCTCGACCAAAACACGGGTGATTACAACCTCAAGTTCAACTTGATGAATATGTTGGATGATTACTATCTTCCAGTTCGTGGTGGTCAAAGTGGAACTGAAATTGATTCTTTGAGCGGAATGGAATTTACAGGTATTGATGATATCGAATACTTGAAGAATAGAATGATGGCAGCTCTTAAAGTTCCAAAGGCATTTATTGGATACGAAGAGGGAGTTGAAGGTAAAGCTACACTTGCACAACAAGATATCCGATTCGCAAGAACTGTCGAAAGAATCCAAAAGATTGCTTTGTCCGAGTTGACTAAAATTGCAATCGTTCATTTATACTCACAGGGATACGAAAACGAAGACCTTGTAAACTTTGAGTTAGAATTGACCAACCCATCTATCATCTACGAACAAGAGAAAGCGGCTCTTTGGAGTGAAAAAGTTTCTTTGGTTCGTGATATGAAAGACCTTAAAATGGTTTCTCAAGAATGGATGTATAAAAACATCTTCAATATGTCGGATGATGAGTGGAAGTTGGAACAAGCTAAAGTTATTAGTGACCTTAAACTTGGATTTAGACAAACTCAAATCGAAGATGAAGGTAATGACCCAGTTAAAACAGGTCAGTCATTTGGTACTCCACACGACATTGCTTCAATGCATCAGAATTCTGATGATGAAGGTGGTTCACCTGAAGGTGGATTTGATGGAGCAGGAAGACCTCCCGAAGGTGGAACTTACAAAACCGATGCCGACCCATTTGGTAGAGACCCGTTAGGTCAGAATACTGACATTAAACCAACGGCAACCTATCACAAATATAAAAACTCACCACTCGCATACGAGAGTGCTGCTGCTTTGAAAACATCTTTAAAAAAGGTAAAAACCAAATCTCCATCAATTCTACAAGAGTCGTTAGGTGATGATGTTAAGAAAGAAAGTGGACTTTTAGATGAATCAAATCTTCTTGAAGACACGATTTGATGAGTTTTTGTATATTTATTAATTGGAATAGTAATAGATAAGGTTTAAGATGAGTAAACTTAAACATAGTAAGTTTAAAAATACAGGTATTCTATTTGAACTACTTGTAAGACAAATCGCTTCAGACACATTAGCGGACAAGGATTCTCTTGCCCTTGAAATTATTAAGAAACATTTCAAAAGAGGAACGGAACTTAATAAAGAATTGAAATTGTATCAAGCTCTTACTAAAGAGAACTTTGATTCACAATACAAGGCCCAAGAGTTTGTAAATATCATTCTACAAGAAAGAGCAAAACTAAATGAAGGAATCCTTCGTAGACAAAAGTATAACTTGATTAAATCAGTTAAGGAATCTTTTGTGATGGAAGACTTCTTTAAGTATCGTGTAAACAACTATCGTGAGATGGCATCTGTATTTAAATTGTTTGAATACAATCAATCTACTTCTCCTAAAGAGTACGTTACTTGTAAAAATACCATTCTCGAAACTATTACTAAAAACGATGTAGAAATCGTTACCGAGTCTACTGATAAAGAATACACATCACAACCTAAAGAGGTTCGTATGTTAGCTTACAAATTCTTGGTAGATTCATTTAATTCCAAATACACCAACCTTTCAGAAACACAAAAGAAAGTTCTCCGTACCTATATCAACAATGTTGACAATTCGGGTAAATTAAGAACATTTGTTGTTACTGAAGTTAAACGATTAAAAGCTGAATTTGCAAAAGTGGAGATTTCAGATAAAGTCGCTAAAATCAAGTTGACTGAAACTGTAAACCTTATTGATAATATTACTAATTCCAAAGTTATCAACGAAAATCAAATTCTTTCACTTTTGAGATATCACGAACTTTTACAAGAGTTAAGGAGAGTTTCAAATGTCTAAATTTTTGTTAGAACAATTGGAAGCAAAGTTTGAAGAGTTGGAAGTTAAAGAAACTCTTCAAGATGAAGAGTTGGATGAGAACAATGTAACTGCTAATATGGATGGTGGTGCAGGTCCTCCTAAAACCCCACACGCTTTTGCAAAAAGTGAAGAAGAATTAGATAATGACCATATTGAAGTCTTTGGTTACAAAAAAGCCAAAAAGACCAAAATGAATACGGAGTCAAAAAGTATGAAGAAATTAGAAGACAAACTTGAAAAACTAATTGAAGCAACTTATCGTGATTATAAAAACGATGACTCTATGAAATCACACCAAAAGGTTAACAACTCAATCAAAGAAATCAATAGATTGATGTATGAGGTTGAGAAGATTGTTAATCAAAACACAAAGTTGAAAAACGAAACAGGTGTACACAATGGTCAGTATTGGAAATCCACACAAAAGAGATTTGGAAAGATTTCTGAAAGAATGTTAAAAGTTGCTCATAAACTAAAAGAGTTGAGTGCATAATATGTCTTGTGGATGTAATAAAAATAAATTGAATGAAGAACTTGAGGTTCAAGACCTTGAGGAAATCCGTTTGATGATTCGTAGAGAATTAGCAAGGGTCTTCTTTGATTTGTATAGAAAGAAAAAGGTTTGGGAGAACTGATGAAACAACTTCTTGTAGATACAATGATATTTGAAGTAACACCTACGATGTTACAAGAAGCCAAAGAACAAACTGGTCGCTTGTTGGTTTCTGGTGTATTGCAGAGAGCAAACGCCAAAAACCAAAACGGAAGAGTGTATCCAAGAAATATTCTTGAGAGAGAAGTTCAGAAGTATAAAGGCCGTGAGATTAAAGAGAATCGTGCTTATGGCGAGCTTGACCACCCAGAATCTTCAGTCGTTGAATTAAAGAACACATCACATATCATTCGTGATGTTTATTGGAAGGGTGATGATGTAGTAGGTACAGTTGAAATCCTCAACACACCCACAGGTAACATCCTTAAAGAACTCATCAAAGCAGGTTGTACTGTTGGTATCTCTTCACGAGGTATGGGTTCGGTAAAACAAATTGGTGAAGATACTGTTGCAGTCGAAAATGACTTTGATTTGATTTGTTGGGACTTTGTTTCCAATCCATCAACTCATGGAGCATTTCTTTCACCAACTAATGAAGGTGTAATCAATGAATCGGTTACTACTAAAAAGAATACTTATAAATACAAAAAAGCTAACAACCTTATGAGAGAAATCATTTGTGAAGTTGGTGGTTATTGTGAATGTGATTTCGGAGTCTAAAAATGAAATTAAAGAACTTACTTAAAGAATCTCAACATTTAAATTACCAAAGAATGAATGTTGGTGAAGAAAACGAAGAAAAGGGAATGACCAACGAGGAAAAACGAGAATTCCTCAAGGCCGTTTCTGAATACAAGAAATTCGGTGAGTCAATCTATCGTTCAGGTAACTTGGCAGAGGTATACGAATCAATCAAAAATATCGTAGAGACCGCACAAAAGGTAACTCTTGAAGAAACTGGTGATTGGTTTGATAAAGTGACTGTGAATAGACATATGAAGTCTATGAACGAATCATTCAAAGTATTCTCAAACACAATCAAAGAAGTAAACACCCTACAACAAAGACTTGAGTCTTGTTACGATGAGATGGGTGAGGTTCTTGGTAAATACTACGAAATCAAAGAAGGTAACGAGTTCGGTGCTGAAAGAGCAAAAGCAATTGCTAACGGTGATGATGAGTTTGAAGTTGATGGTAAGAAATTCCCAGTAACCGATGTTGATGCTGAAGACAAAGAAAACGCAAAAGACTTTTCTAACGAATCTAAATCAATGAAACTTACTTCTATGTTAAATGAATCATTTGGGTTTGGTGACCTACCATCATCTAAATTAATTAAGATGAAAAAATCCTTGAAGGAAATTGAAACGGAAGAAGTGGTAAGTGAAGGTTATTCTACTGAAGAGAAAAGAATCGTTTTGATGGCAGTTAAAAAGATTATGAAGTATATGAATGTTGATATCAAAACTGCAATGAATTATGTACTTGGTGCCGGTCAAGAGTTGGAAAGAGAAATTGAAAAGGGTAAGGTAAAGTAATGGATAAGATGCAAATTTTACAAAACTTTTCAGTTGATGTTTCAAAGGTAATCAAACAACACATCAAAGACATCAAAAAACTTGACCCAAAAACTCAAAGAGAGTTAGGTAAAATTATTGGTAACTTTAAAGAAGGTTTAGATAACTTATCTACCGATACTAATGAGTCGGTTAATGAAAGTCGAGTTCCAAAAATGTATGTTAAGTATGTGGCTGTTATTAAGAAAATTAAAGAACTCGAAGAAAAGCAGAAAGAATTGGCTCAACCATACTTTGATGCAAGGTCTAAAGGTGATATAAAAACTGCTAAATCTCAATTAGAACTGATGAAACAAAATCAAAAAGAGTTAACGCGTTATAGAAAAAACTTAGCCAGTATTGAATCAAAATACATTGACAATATGGATTATTTTCCAGGAGAGTAAAATTTTTACATATTAATTATAAGAAAGGTTTGGTAATCCCAAACCTTTTTTGTATATTTGTAACTTATGAATGGATTTTTATCAGTATTAGATACACGAAAGAAAGAATGGCAAGCCCGAAAGCGATGGTGGATACAAAAATACAATATTCAATCGGAACTTGGTAGAGAGGACACTATATCCAAATCAAGGTTTTGGGATGATAATACTGTATCTATATTTGACGCTACTTTATGCGAAACCATCTACACTTCGTTTATCCCACCATCAGGTTCAATCCTTGACCCATTTGCAGGTGGAAGTGTTAGGGGTATTGTAGCCGAAGAGTTAGGGTTTAGGTATACAGGTATAGAACTATCCAAGGAACAGATAGACGCAAACAAACTCCAATCCAATAAACCAACTTGGATTTGTGGTGATAGTGAAGAAGTATTAGATACACTACAAGACCAATATGATTTGGTGTTTACCTGCCCACCATATCACGACTTGGAAATATATTCCGATAATCCAAATGACTTATCCAATATGGATTGGAATAAGTTTCTTATCAAATACAAATCAATCATCCAAAAGTCATACGATAAACTAAAAGACAATAGGTTCTTTATTATTGTTGTGAGTGAGATACGAGATAGATTGACTACTGGCAATTATAAGATTGGTAAATATAAGGGGTTTGTTCCATCTACCATTAGTATTGCTGAAGAATGTGGGTTTCACTACTATAACGATGTTGTGTTGATAAACGCATCTCAACAATCCGGCAGAATGTCCAACCTATACTTCAATCGTAATAGAAAGGTAGCATCAACTCATCAGAATGTTTTGATGTTTGTAAAAGGAAATCCAGACCTTGCAACCGAAGACATTGAATGGGATGGAACATATGTTTGTGAGATAGATGGTAAGAAGTATAAGTCATATAGAGAAGCTGCAATAGATATTGAACCAAACAAACTTGTAGCAAGTGAAGTAGAGCGTAGGTGTATGTCAACTAAATACAAATATAAGGATTGGAATATACTTGGGATTGATAAAAAACCTAACATACAATTTGATATAGATGGAGCCTTATTCCAATCAACATCACAAATAACTAAACTACTTGGTAATATAACTGAAAATAATGTTAGAACGTGGGTGGATTCAAACTCTAAAAATTGGATTCATTGGAAACGAGTATCTTCAGATGAGTATAATGTGTCTTATAGTGAAATGGAACAAACTTGGAACAATACAATCCGATTTGAATTAAATACAATCAAATGTGAAGGTATTGAGTTTAAAACAATAAAAGAAGCTTCACAATATTTTAATTTATCACCTGAACGAATACGACAAAAGTTAGTTTCTGATAAATATGATGACTACATATATCTTAATTAAATTTAACTCTATATTTATAAACGGATGTTACTTTGAGTGATGTCCGTTTTATTTTGTAAAAAAGTTATATAAATGGCAGAACAAAAAGTTAGAAAAGAAAGAGAGGAGCTATTCCTCTATGGTCACGCAAATGGAGTGAGGGTTATCAATGGTAATGTTGAAGCCGCACTTCGTAAATGGAAACGTATGATGAAAGATAGTGGTATCATTGATTACGTTAAACACAATCGTGAATACACAAAACCAACTACGGCTCGTAGAAAAAAGATGAATGACGCCATCAGAGCTGAGTGGGTACGAAGAAGAAGAGAAGACTATTAATAGTAAACACTCTATCGTTTCGGAAAAAAGTCCCATATTTATTAGAAAAAATATCACTCCCTAATGAGTGATTATCATTATTGAAATTTATATTCTATTAAGATTCCCAATAATCTTATTATCCAAAAGTTTAATTTAGGAGATAACAAATGAAATCAGATTTGTTAAAAGAAGCTATCGCTGATGCCAAAGCCGTTAAGGAAACTGCATTAGCAAACGCTAAAATGGCTCTCGAAGAGGCATTCACTCCAAAACTTCAATCTATGCTTTCTCACAAACTAGCTGAAGATTTAGATGATGAAGAAGAAGTAGAAGATGAAATGGAAGACTCAATGGCACCAGAGATGGAAACCGAAGAGGAAGAAATGGATTTGGACATGGACTCTGAAGAAGAGGTTGAAGAAGAGTTAGATTCAGATGAAGAAGAAGAGGTATCCGATATCGCTTCTGATGAAATTGAGTCTCACGAAGAGGAAATGCATTCTGAAGAAGAGGGTTCTGAAGAGTCTGAAGTATCTGAAGAAGATGAGATGATGGATGCCGAGGAAGATGAAATGACCGAAGAGGAAGATGAGTTGGACTTGGAATCAGTAATCGCTGAATTAGAAGCTGCTTTAGGTGATGAAGAAGCCGAAGAAGAAGTCGAAGAAACTTACGAATCAGAAGAAATGGCTGATGAAGAAGAAGTATCTGAAGAAGTAGTTAATGAAGAAGAAGATGAAGAATTGTCTTTGGAAGAAATCATTGAAACTTTGAAAGAAATGGCTGATGAAGAAGAAGTATCTGAAGAAGTAGTTAATGAAGAAGAGGAAGAAGCAGTAGAAGAATCAAATGAATTGGAAGAAGCATACGCTACTATCGAATCATTGAGAAACACTATCAACGAGGTAAACTTGTTGAACGCTAAACTTCTTTACACTAACAAGTTGTTCAGAACATTCGATTTGAACGAGAACCAAAAGATGAAAGTTATCGAGAACTTCGATAGAGCTGCATCTTTAAGAGAAGTAAAATTGGTATTTGCTACATTGGGTGAGAACTTGAATGTTGCTAAAAAACCTAAAACAGTTGTTAAAGAATCACTCGCTTCTAAACCTATGAAGTCAAGCGCACCAAAGAAAGAAATCATTTCTGAAGGTAACGTAGTGGCTGATAGATTCAAGAAGTTGGCTGGTTTGATTAAATAATTTTAAACCTAAAGAAAAGGATTAATAAGATGAACACAAATTCATTATTAAACGAATCTGCTGGTTTCAACAAGAAAATGTCTGAAGAGTCTAAAGGACTTGTAAGCAAGTGGGAAAAAACAGGTCTTTTAGAAGGTATTTCTACCGACTTCGAAAGAGCTGGAATCGCTACATTGTTGGAAAACCAAGCAAAGCAATTGGTATCTGAAGCTTCAAGCACAGGTACTTCTGCAAACTCTGAAGAGTGGGCTGGTGTCGCTCTTCCATTGGTACGCCGTATCTTCAGCGAAATCGCTGCAAAGGAATTCGTTAGCGTACAACCTATGAACCTTCCTTCTGGTCTTGTATTCTACTTGGATTTCAAGTATGGTACTGCTCAGCCAGGATTTGAAACAGGTGCTGGTAAAGACTCACAAACTGACTCTGTATTCGGTATCACCGAAACAGCTGCTCAAGCTTCTGAAGGTCTTTATGGTGCTGGTCGTTTCGGTTACACTATCAACGAAACTTCTTCAGTTGTTGCTGAAGCTTCATTGACTACGGCTTCTTTGGCCTCTATGGGTGACATCAACTACGACTCAGCATTCTCTGCTTCAGTATGGGCGTCTTCTGACCTTTACACTGTTGCTGTTCCTGTTGCTTCATTGGCAGGTTACGATGCTGAAGGTGTAAGAGCTTTCTCTATCGCTGGTGCTGATGTAAACACTTACTACCCAGCTTACACAAAGATTTCTGGTACTAACGTAGTATTCGTTGTATCTGGTTCTTCTGCTGAAGCTGTTGCTGGTAACGCTACTGTTAAGTTCCAAAAGCAACCAACTGACATCACTCGTGGTGACTTCGAAGATACCACTTCTGGTGCTTCTGACTTGGGTATTCCAGAATTGAACGTAGAACTTCGCTCTGTGCCAATCGTGGCTAAGACTCGTAAGTTGAAGGCTCAATGGACTCCTGAATTCGCACAAGATTTGAACGCTTACCATTCAATCGACGCTGAAGCTGAATTGACTTCAATGTTGTCAGAGTACATCTCTCAAGAAATCGACCTCGAAATCTTGGATATGTTGATTGAGAACGCCTTGACTACTGGTCACTGGTCTGCTCGTATCGGTTACTCTTGGAATGGTTCAGGTTTCACTTCATCAGGTCTTAACGCTGCTGTTGAGAGATACACTCAACAACAATGGTTCCAGACTCTTGGTACTCAATTACAAAGAGTTTCTAACCAAATCCACGCTAAGACAATGAGAGGTGGCGCTAACTTTATGGTTGTTTCTCCAGATGTAGCTACTATCCTTGAGTCTATCCCAGGATTCGCTGCTTCAGGTACTGGTAACGAAATGCAATTCGCAATGGGTGTATCTCAAGTAGGTTCATTCGCTAATCGCTACCAAGTTTACAAGAACCCATATATGCAAGAAAACCTTATCTTGATGGGCTTCAAAGGTGCTCAATTCTTGGAAACTGGTGCTGTTTACGCTCCATACATTCCATTAATTATGACTCCGCTTGTATACGACCCAACTAACTTCCAACCACGCAAAGGTGTAATGACTCGTTACGCTAAGCAAATGGTTCGTGGTGAGTTCTACGGTAAAGTATACGTTCACGGTTTGGAAATCTTCAATGACTAATTGATAGATTGACATAATCTTTATAGAGGGGGGCTTCGGCCCCCCTTTTTTATTGGGTTATATCATATTTATACCAAAGTCCGTTACATAACATAAAGGGAATGATATATGCCTGAAAACGTAGAGAAGAGAGTACCAAAGGGGGACATTAAGTTCACACTTTCACTATCAGAAGAACAAAAGTTAGCGAAATCACAAATACTTTATCATCCATTCAATTTTATATTAGGAAAGGCCGGTAGTGGTAAGACCTTAATGGCAGTTCAAATTGCATTGGATTCGTTCTTTAAAAGAGAAGTAAATAAAATCGTTATAACACGACCAACAGTTTCAAATGAAGATAACGGATTCTTGCCGGGGTCATTGGAAGAAAAAATGGAACCCTGGTTAGTTCCAATTCGCTCCAATATGAGAAAGGTTTATAACAAACCTGAAGTTTTGGAAAAGATGGAAAAGAATGAAGATATTGAATTAGTATCTCTTACTCACTTTAGAGGAAGAACTTTTGATAATTGTATAGTTATAGTAGATGAATTTCAAAACTTGACCAAGCAGCAACTTGGAATGGTTTTGGGTAGATTGGGAAAAAACTCTCGAATGATACTTTGTGGAGATGGTCAACAAATTGATTTAAAATTCAATAATGATTCAGCAGTTCACGATGTACCAAAGTTAAAAGATTCTCAATATGTATATACAACGACTCTGAAAGATAACCACAGACATGAGTCTTTGGATGAGGTGTTACGATTATTATATTCCTATTAAGTAGTTCCGTTAATTTTCTCACTATTTATTAAGTGAGGGAAAGTATTTTATAAATATCGGAGAACAATATGCCATTTGACTATACTGGCTCATTTAGTGGTTCTTTTACGGGAGTTATTACATCAACTAATGGTGTTATATCTTCATCTGCGCAGGTTAGTTATTCGCAGATAAGAAACAAACCAACCACTATTAGCGCATTTCAGGCAAACTCTATACTTGCTAACACCAATTTTAGACAAACCTCCTTTGTAAATCATTCATCATCTGTTGCTGAACAAATAGTCACCTTGAATACAGGTGTGGCTGCTGCAACTCAAACTTTG
>Ga0181606_10002112_pt1 | contig 17177 bp, 14 predicted proteins | sample 041ome_10_FD_132994 | JGI IMG/M metagenome (GOLD analysis project Ga0181606, IMG submission 132994) | Coastal salt marsh microbial communities from the Groves Creek Marsh, Skidaway Island, Georgia - 041412US metaG (megahit assembly) | ecosystem: Environmental > Aquatic > Marine > Intertidal... | reverse complement strand
GTGGCTTCCTCGTCACACGTCGCATGCTTGCGATGTTCCAGAAATCTTAATTGGGGGGTGAACTGATGGAATTTGGATTTACCACAGCGGCCTATGTTGTTGCCGCGGTTCTGTTCATCCTTTCACTAGGTGGACTTTCTGGCCAAGAAAGCGCGAAACGCGCTGTTTGGTATGGTATTGTTGGTATGGCCTTGGCCGTATTTGCGACATTGACGGGTCCGGGTATGGGTCTTTGGATGTTGTCTGTCGTGTTGATCGCTGCAGGGGGCATCATCGGCTATATGCTTGCCTCCAAGGTTGAAATGACACAAATGCCAGAACTGGTTGCGGGTATGCACGCCCTTGTCGGTTTGGCGGCGGTTTTCGTGGGGTACAACGCGCACATCGAAATCGTACGCGTCATGGCAATGGACGATTCAGCCCGCAAAGCATTAGAGGGCTTTGCTGCATTGATCGCGAAGAAATCATCTGTTGAAATTTCGATCCTACGTGTCGAATTGTTCTTGGGTGTCTTTATTGGTGCGATCACATTCACCGGTTCTGTCATCGCCTATGGAAAATTGTCTGGACGCGTCACATCAGCGGCGACAAAATTGCCAGGTGGTCACATGTTGAACGCGGCGGCGGCTATTATTTCAGCGGTGACATTGGTGATGTACATGAACTCTGGCGATATGTTGCCATTGGTCATCATGACGGTTGCGGCACTGTTCATCGGATACCACTTGATCATGGGTATCGGTGGCGCAGACATGCCTGTTGTTGTGTCGATGTTGAACAGCTATTCTGGTTGGGCTGCGGCTGCGATCGGCTTTAGCCTTGGCAACGATTTGTTGATCGTTGTTGGTGCGCTTGTTGGTTCATCTGGCGCGATCCTATCCTACATCATGTGTAAGGCGATGAACCGTTCGTTTGTCTCTGTTATCCTTGGTGGTTTCGGTGGCGCAGCGGGTCCTGCAATGGAAGTTGTGGGTGAACAAGTGGCGATTGAGGCAGATGCCGTTGCTGCTGCCTTGAACGATGCCGATAGCGTTGTCATCATTCCAGGCTACGGTATGGCAGTTGCTCAAGCGCAGCAGGCCGTGTCAGAATTGACCAAGCGTTTGCGCGCCAAGGGCAAAAATGTACGCTTTGCTATCCATCCCGTTGCGGGTCGTTTGCCAGGCCACATGAACGTTCTATTGGCCGAAGCCAAAGTACCCTATGACATCGTGTTGGAGATGGATGAAATCAACGATGATTTCCCAGAAACTGACGTATCAATTGTCATTGGGTCAAACGACATCGTGAACCCAGCCGCCCAAGAGGACCCGAACAGCCCAATAGCGGGTATGCCGGTTTTGGAATGCTGGAAATCAAAGCAAGTGTTTGTTTCAAAACGTGGTCAGGGAACAGGATACTCAGGTATCGAAAACCCACTGTTCTACAAAGAGAACACACGCATGTTCTATGGCGATGCCAAGGACAGCTTGAATAAACTTCTGACAATGATCGACTAAGGATCATGGTAATACGCATTGAAACACCCGCCCATCGTGGCGGGTGTTTCCGTTTGGCGTCATTGCATGCGGATGTATTCTAATTCGCTTGGTTTTCCGCCCGATTAACGCTGGACGCATTTGGGGTGTAGCCCTATCGTTTGAATAGACTTCTTGAATTGGACAGCCCATGTCACTGATTACCGATCATCCACTGCGCTATAAATTGGCGAATGAATTGCATGCCCGCCCGTTTCCATCGTTTCGCGCACCCGGGGTTGTTGCCTATTTGGCGCTGAAACTGCCCGAAAATGCTGCGGGGCGGGACCGTGCGCAGGATCGATTGGATCTGATCGCATTATTGGATCGCTATGGCGCGGGCCACCCGAAAGAGGGCGCAACGCATTATTTTGGGGACCTTGGGCGTTATAAAATCAAATGGGAACAACATACCGAGTTTGTGACCTATACGGTGTTTTCAGGCGCGCTGAGTGAGCGTGCCTTTGATCCTGCGGTCTTTGATGCCTTTCCTGCTGATTGGTTGGCGGGGTTGGATGCGGTGCGGGTGACGTCCATTTCCATCCGTGCAGAGCTGCGCGAGAATGAAGATGACATTTCACAAAAGCTGTCGGATTGGTTTGTGTCAGAAAGTGTCGCTGTAAGCCGCGTATTGGACGATAGCGCGATTGTCGCTGCCGATTTCCGCATCGATGAGACAGGTCACCAGCGTGTCGCAATCTTTGTGGATAAAGATATGGGTGAACGGCGTTTGGGCCGCATCATTCAACGGTTATGTGAAATTGAAACCTACAAAAGCCTGTCAATGCAAGGCTTCGCGACCGCCCGCGAAATTCAGGGACGCATGGGGCAAATCGATGCCGAGATTACGGATTTGATGAAATCCTTGGCCGAGGCAACTCAGCCTGCGGAAACCACATTGGCCGCGGTGTTGCGCCATTCAGCAGAACTTGAAAGCTTGGACGCGCAGGTGGCGTTTCGCTTTGGGGCGACATGGGCCTATCAGGCGATTGTGGATCAACGCATCGCCGTATTGCGGGAAGAGAGGTTCAAAGGGCGTCAGACCTTTTACGAATTTATGATGCGCCGCTATGATCCTGCCATGCGCACCGTCAGGTCGACAGAAACGCGACTAACCACATTGGTAGATCGCGCACGTCGCGCAGGGGAATTATTGCGAACCAAAGTGGATGTGGAACGATCGGCGCAAAACCAAGCATTGTTGGAAAGCATGGACAAACGCGCCGACCTTCAACTGCGTTTGCAAAAAACAGTTGAAGGCCTATCTGTCGTGGCGATCAGCTATTATGCCGTATCGCTGGTTGGGTATTTGGCTTATCCCTTGGTGGAGTTTCTCGGGATGACCAAGGGGGCGTTAACCGGGCTAATCACTCTGCCGGTTGTTGGTGCGGTATGGTACCTTGTGCATCGGATCCGCAGGTCGATGGAGTAACATCCACCAAACGATGTGTAATCACTGCGCCAAGTCCAATGGCAAAGAGTGCGGCGATTGGCACAATGCTGAGGCTGGGGATGCCTGATAGGCCCGCACCAATTGTACATCCGCCTGCCAACACACCGCCAAATCCCATTAAGGACGCGCCCGCCGCAAAGCGACCGAAATGGGCAGGCCCCTCAAAACTTTGCCATGACAAACGTCCTGAGGCCGCCGCAGACAAAAATGCGCCTGCAATCACACCGCCCACAAGCCCAACACCAAACTTGGCACTGACAGAGGTCGAGGCAAGCGTCCAAAAAATGCTCTCTGTCCATGGGGATGTGAAGGAAAGGCTTTCAAATGCGATCGGGTCAAAATCATCATATAGGATGAACCCTGTTCCAACCCATCCTGCGATCATCAACCCACCAATGGCGGCACCACCCAGCAGGCTTGGGATGCTGGAGCCGCTGCGCCAAATGATGGCCACTGTAATTGCGGCGATAATTACCAGAGGAAGGATATTCCCAAAACCATCGCTCAACGAAACGGCATTCAACGTTGGCCCAATATCACCCGCTGCTGTGCGCAGGGGGGACAACACACCCTTTAGCGTGGCATGCGCAACCAAAGCAAAGATCAGCAAGGCTGTCACAGCGCGTAAATTTCCAGTTGCGCCCAAAACGGTCAGACGTCCGACACATCCGCGCGTCAACACCATGCCCGCGCCGAAGGCAAGCCCGCCCAGCATAATTTGGACAACCGGAAAATCACTCATGAAACGATGTTCCTCAAAACCAATGATCTCTGCTGTGACAAAATACTGGGTCCCCAATACAGCAACCAATAGTGCCATGACCCAAACGCTCGCGGCCTGTGCACGGTCCGCGCCGATCAGTGCGCGACGAAAACAGAATTTGACCTGTTCGCTAATTACGCCAAACAAAAGGCCAAGGCCAAGCGCAAAGTAAAGGCTGGCTTGGGTCGCTGTGAGAGTTTCAAAGCCGAATTCTTCAAACATGTCTCTATCCCATAAATCAGAACATTGTTCTCATTAGCGATAGAAAATACATGTTAACAAGAGGGTGAATTGCCTATAGCCGCATTTGAACTGGAACAAATTCCTGAGGGAAGTTGTGGAGTGAAACATCGTTCTTGCGCAGCGTGCGTCATCAGAAAAACATCATCAAAAACGCAGGATAGGCGCAAACGATAATCTTATTTGCACGAATACGGGAAATGAAAGTCTGCTTATCCGCCCGTATGGCTCATATGGCGGGACATCTGTCCCGAAATTGTTTGACGGGAATAATCGAAATCATGCCCCTTGGGTTTGCGTTCGATCGCACGTCGGATTGCGGTTTCCAAATGCTGTGTATCGCCTGGATGTTCACGTAACGGGGCACGTAGATCGGCCATATCTTCTTGCCCCAAGCACATGTACAATTCACCCTTGCAGGTCAGGCGTACGCGGTTACAGCTTTCGCAGAAGTTATGACTTAGCGGAGTGATGAAACCGATTTTCTGACCCGTTTCTTCAATGCGGACATAGCGCGCGGGGCCCCCTGATCGTTCGGCCAAATCGGTCAACTGATACTGTGTTTGCAATGCGGCGCGCACATCTTCGAGCGACCAATATTGTCCAATCCGATCGGTTTCCCCCATGTCGCCCATTGGCATCACTTCGATCCAGGTTAGGTCCATGTCACGGCTGGCGCACCATTCGGTCATGGTGAACAATTCGTCCTCGTTAAATCCCTTAAGGGCGACGGTGTTGATTTTCACACGCAAGCCCGCACGTTGCGCTGCATCCAATCCACGTAGAACTTGGGGCAGGCGACCCCAACGGGTCACACGTGCGAATTTATCTTCCTCCAGCGTGTCTAGCGACACATTGATCCGCCGCATCCCCGCCGCATAAAGATCATCGGCGAACCGTTCCAATTGTGATCCATTGGTGGTCAGGGTCAATTCCTTTAACGCCCCGCTGTCCAAATGGCGCGACATGCCGTTGAAAAACGTCATGATGTCCCGCCGCACCAAGGGTTCGCCGCCTGTGATGCGCAGTTTTTGAACGCCCATTCCGACAAAGGTTGAACACATGCGGTCCAGCTCTTCTAGAGTTAGAAGTTCTTTTTTGGGTAAAAACTGCATGTTTTCTGCCATGCAATAGACGCAACGAAAATCGCATCGGTCGGTGACAGAAACGCGAAGGTAGGTGATCGCGCGCGCAAAAGGATCAATCAACGGTACAGTCATGCGGACAAACTAGAGTTATCGCCGCATACTCGCAAGAGCTCAGAAATGATTTTTCTGGGTTCCGCGTGTAATTTTTCACGCGCCCTTATTCATGTGGCGCGCGGCTTCTTTTCGGGCAAAGGGTTTTAGGTACACCCCAAATTTGTTCAGGAAATTTTCCGCACGCGCCCAGTCATGGCGCGACAGATCACGCACCCACCATGCGATCGCCTTTTGAATGAACCAATCATGATCGCTAACCAGCTCTGCGGCCCAGCCCAAAACACGTTCACGCGCCTGAATTTCGTGGGATTTGGGGAAATTCTGTTTCGTGTAGGGCAAGGTGATGACAAAGGCGGCGCGACGTCGCCACATATGATCCGATGTGATCCACGTTTCCACCTGATCCAATCGTGCAGGTTCGGCCACCACCCGCTTTTGCCCTGCTATACAGGTGTGATCGACAATGGCCCAACTGTCAAAATCATCGACCCAGCTTGTGATCACATCCCAGACCGCCTGATCGGGGCGAATGCGCGCTTGGGTTAGTAATTTACAGGCCATCAAGCGACCCTCGAATATATTTGTACCCCACAACTCACGGGCCAATACGATCCGCTGATCCAAATCCAAGGCTCGTCGCCACTTTTTCCCGATGTCGTTTAGGATTTGATTGTTCGTCCCGATATACGGGCGATCAATCTTGTGATAGGCGGCCTTGCCCTCAATTGTGGTGGGGTCTGCCAATACATGTAGTGTTTTTAGGGCTTCATCGACTGTCATATTATTTGCATCCCTCAATCACTGTTCAGGTTTATACTTTGCATCAGTTCTGTTTAACACGGAAATTGGGAACGCTAAAAGACACCTAATTTTTTGCAATCACCTGGACTTGACGGATACTTCATAGGTGATCCAACCGGTGTTTTTGGCTTGGCGTTCGTAAAGCCGATGGGTACGTTCGTTTGTTACGGGGGTGTACCAGCGGATGGCGCTGCAGCTGTGTTCTGGTGCAATTTCAAGCAAAAGTTCCATTATGTCGTCGGCCACACCACTGCCACGATGTGCCTCAGTTACGAATAGGTCATCAAGGTACAGGATTTCGGTTCCGCGCACTGCACTGGGTTGCAGGCGATAATGGACAAAAACCCCACGACATTGTCGCCTACGCGTACAATCAATCCTGTTTCAGGATGCGTTGGGTCACACAGCCAGCCCCACGTACGGCTGACCCCCTCGGGTAGTTGGGTTGAAGCCATACAAATTTGCAAATCACTTGAACATCTGTCGCCAATCGTCAAAGTCGTTTTCACCAATCTTGGCAAACGCAGTTTTGGACATTGATATATCTTATTCCACCGTCACCGATTTAGCCAAGTTGCGCGGCTGGTCCACATCCGTGCCTTTGGCAAGAGCTGTGTAATATGCCAGCAATTGGGCAGGAACAGCGTATAGGATGGGGGCGACCACCTCGTGAATATCGGGCATTTCGATCCCGATCCAGATATCTTCCCCTGCATCCTGTAGGCCCGCACCATTAGACAATAATAACACGCGACCCTTGCGTGCCATGACCTCTTGGACGTTGGAAATGGATTTGTCATAGAGGCTGTCTTTGGGCGCCAAAACAACCACAGGCACCTGATCATCAATCAATGCAAGGGGACCGTGTTTTAGTTCACCAGATGCATAAGCTTCAGCATGTATATAACTGATTTCTTTTAACTTTAAGGCACCTTCGTGAGCTAGTGGATACATGGCCCCACGTCCCAGAAACAGAATGTCTCGCGCTTGGGCCAATTTATGTGCGGCGCGTTCGAATTGTTCCTTTTGATCCAATGCGCGATTGACTAGTGCGGGCAAACTGCGCATGTGATGCACGATCAATTCACACTCGGCTTCTGATTTTGTACCGCGTTCTGTCGCGGCCTTTATTGCAAGCGACAACAACAACGTCAGCTGACATGTAAACGCCTTGGTCGAGGCGACACCAATTTCCGCACCTGCCAAAATCGGAAGTGCCAAATCACTTTCCCGCGCGATGGAGCTTTCATCCACATTTACGATGGATAGGATTTTTGCGGCCTTGCCCTGACAATAGCGTAATGCCGCAAGCGTATCTGCAGTTTCGCCAGATTGGCTGACGAAAATGGCAAGGGTCCGATCGGAAATGGGCGGTTCGCGATAGCGGAATTCAGAGGCGATATCCACCTCAACTGGAATGCGTGCAACCTGTTCAAACCAATATTTCGCAGTAAAGCATGCCAGATAAGCGGTGCCACAAGCCACCATAGTAATGCGATCAAATTGGGTAAAATCCAATCCTTCGCTGGGCAGGGTCACGTTATGCCCATCTTCGCCCAAATAATGTTTGATCGCCTTGCTAATCACGCTGGGTTGTTCATGAATTTCCTTGGCCATGAAATGTTGATAGCCATCTTTGTCATAGCGTCCCGCCTCGCCACGGATGGTGCGCACCTCGCGATTGGTAAGCGCACCTTGGGCGTCCCAAATCTGAACCGAGTTGCGCGTTAGGACCGCAAAATCGCCTTCGTCCAAATAGGTGATGCGATTTGTCATAGGCGCCAATGCAATCGCATCTGACCCCACGAACATTTCATTGTCCCCATATCCGATGGCCAAAGGAGAACCCTTGCGCGCCACAATCAATAGGTCTTCTTCGCCCTGAAATAAAAAGCATAGGGCAAAGGCGCCCTCTAATTTAGCAACTGTTTCACGCGCGGCTTCAACGGGCGTTACGCCACTCGACAACATGTGATGTGTCAACATTGCAACGGTTTCGGTATCCGTGTCCGTTTCAGGGTGCAAACCGTGGTTTGCTAATTCTTCGCGCAGCTCGCGGAAATTTTCGATGATGCCGTTGTGGACCACGGCCACTTGTTTTTTTTGATGGGGGTGAGCATTTTTTACACTGGGTTCACCATGGGTGGCCCAGCGGGTATGCCCAATGCCCGCTTTTCCAACCAACGGATCATGCACTAAAACATCTGACAATTCAGCCAGTTTTCCCACCGCGCGACGGCGGTCCAATGCGCCATTGTGTGCGGTTGCAATACCTGCACTGTCATAACCGCGGTATTCCAAACGTTTCAGGGCATCAACCAAAATCGGTGCGGCCTCATGACTGCCTAATACTCCTACAATCCCACACATTACGATGTCTCCGGATTTTTTTTGGCTTTACGTTTTCTCAAAATATCAAATAGCTTCACCGCCACGCTCGGTTTGTTGACCTGATCCACACGGGCAATAGCCAATGCCTCGGGCTGAACATCTTTGGTAATCACAGCTCCAGTCGCCGTCATGGATTTATCGCCCAGCGTCACAGGGGCTACTAGCAAAGTGTTTGACCCGACAAAGACATTATCACCAATCGTGGTTTTATGCTTCATCACACCGTCAAAGTTACAGGTGATCGTGCCGGCCCCAATGTTAGATCCACGGCCAATTTCTGCGTCCCCAACATAGCTAAGGTGATTAACCTTTGATCCTTCGCCGATCAGTGCGTTTTTGACCTCAACAAAATTGCCGATGCGCACATCTTCGGACAATTCTGCACCGGGGCGCAGGCGTGCATATGGGCCAATGATCCCACCACGCGCAACATGACAGCCCTCTAGATGGGAAAAGGCGCGGATGGTGGCTCCACTTTCCACGGTGACGCCTAGTGCGAACACAACGTTTTGTTCAATCACTGTGTCTCGACCAATCACGGTATCATAGGCGAAATGCACCGTGTCAGGGGCATATAGGGTCACGCCGTTTTCCATCGCCTCGGCCCGTGCACGGGTTTGAAAGGCGACTTCTGCCTCGGCCAATTCTGCACGTGAATTGACGCCCAGTGTTTCGGCCTCATCACAAATCACGCAACTTGCCGTTTTTCCGCGCGTCCTTGCGATTTCAACACAATCGGTTAGGTAGTATTCACCTGATGCATTTTCGTTGCCAGTGGCATCGATCCATTCAAACATATCCGTTGCGTTTGCAGCCATCACACCACTGTTGCACAAGGTTATGGCGCGTTCCGCATCGCTTGCGTCCTTATATTCAACGATCTTTTCCAAGGCATCAGCATCGGTGATTAATCGGCCATAGCGGCCAGGATCTGCCGCATTAAACCCAAGGACAATCAAATCTGCATTGGCACGGGCTGCGGCGATGTCAGCAATAGTCTGGTCGCTGATGAATGGTGTATCGCCGTAAAGGACCAGTACATCGCCGTCATAATCATCCAACACCGTTTTGGCCTGCGCAACGGCGTGGCCTGTGCCCAATTGCTCTTCTTGTAAAACAACATGCGCATCTGGGGCATAGTCTGCGGTCGCATTACGCACAGCCTCTGCGCCATGTCCTGCAACGACGACAATGTGATCTGGGTCTATGGCCTGTGCCGATTTGATCGCATGGGCCAGCATCGGAACCTGCGCGATGGGATGCAGCACCTTCGGCAGGTCCGAATTCATCCGCGTTCCTTTCCCGGCCGCTAAAATGACGACTGCAATACCCATGCTGAATTCCTTATTACCATTTGGTGCCGTTTTAACCATTGTGCCCATCGGCGCAAGGGGCCGTGGTTTCAACTTCGGTTGCGTTTTATTTCAGCGCATGGCAAGAATTTGCCGATCAATAGGGGGATACCGTCAATGCGCACAATCGTTTTTGACTTGGACGGAACGCTGGCGGACACCAGTGGAGATTTGATTGCCGCGGCGAATGTGTGTTTTGCTGACATAGGCATTACGGGCCTGTCGCAAGCGGTGGATCAGGCCACGGCCCTGCGCGGGGGGCGGGCAATGCTGCGTTTGGGCCTGTCGCGTCAGGGGGATGTGGATGAGGCGATGGTGGATAACTACTATCCTGTCTTACTTGAGGCATATCGCGCAAACCTATCCGAGCAAACCGTGTTTTTTGAGGGTGCCTTAGACGCGGTTCAGGCGCTGCGCGATCGCGGGGATCTTGTGACGATATGCACGAACAAACCTGCGGGGTTGGCGGAACAATTGATGCGCGATCTACAGGCGCGTGATTTGTTCCATGCGCTGGTCGGGGCCGACACGCTGCCCGTGCGCAAACCTGATCCCGCTCCCTATATCGCGGCGGTTGAACGGGCAGGGGGAAACGTTACATACTCTTGCATGATTGGCGATACGCTAACCGATCATAGCACTGCCCGCGCCGCTGGGGTGCCCAGCATCCTTGTCGATTTCGGCCCAGGGGATGAAGACGTGAAGGCCCTAAACCCCGATGCGATCCTGTCGCATTTCTCCGACCTGCCAGACTTGGTGGAAAGATTGCTGCCCTAGGGTGTAGTGATCTGTGTTCTCTACCAAGATCATCCGCGGTAAGAGCGAAAGCGGAGACTAATCGCGCTGGATCCAGCCCACGACCGTCGCGAAGGGCGTGGGCTTCCTTGCCTCAGCCATCTTAACCGCACACGGGCGTGCGCTTAATTCTTGACCTGTATGAAATTGCGGAAAAACGATCTCGAATGTGGGGAAATTCATAGTCATGACATGGGGCGATGAATAATATTGGTTAATACTTCCGGAGCAATATTCGACCAGAACCTTAGTGTTGCTCCGTGGGTTTCAGCAGTTGGTTTGTCAATTCACTCAGTTCAATGTGCTCTAACCCTTTTATTGCTGTTTCTATGTGGGTTGCGCGATCTGGGCCCAGCACGGGGCGGGCCAAGGCGCGGAATTTATCGCTCAGTGCTTCGGCTGTGGCGGGATTGCGGTGATCCCATTTGGGTTCCATCCAATCGCTTTCTAACACCCGGCAATCCCGCAGTGTTATTTTCGCACGCGCGTAGCGACGGGTAGGAAAATGGGCATTGGCATGGTCCTGTTCCCGCATCACCAACAACTGTGACAGGCGCATCACATCAGGATCCCCCAATGCGTCATCCGCGATGGAGGCGGGCGTCACATCTCCATGCACCAGCGCTATAGCCACAGGAAACGATGTCGAATATTGTGCCTGTTCGGTGGTATCAGGTGCGCTGGTCGCAAGGCGGACCGCCTCATGAAATGTTTCGATTTCTAAGCCTATCACGTCGTGATGGGTGAAGCCATGAGTGCGCTGCAAATCCAATGTAGCCTCAATCGGTGCCTGCGCCCAACGACAAACGGGATAGGGTTTGTAGTATTGTTCCAACATATACCACCGTTCGCCCAGATCCTGCCAAAACTCTGGCGCCTCTTCCACTATTAGGGCAGGGGCGCCCGTAAATCCCGCCTTGGCCAGTTTTGCTGCCGAAACACCCGCCATTGATCCCCAACCTGCACCGTCCTTTAGCATGGTGGGGTGATCAATGCAGCGCATCATCTGACTGCGCGGCCCGTGGTATTCGGCAATCCCAAGGGCGTGGTGCGTTTGATCCGAATTTAGTTGCAGGATGTAGGCCCCTGCCGCCGCCGCCGTCACGGCCCCCCAACTGCCAGATGTGTGATAATCTGGTGCGGTTGCATGTTGTGCCATCGCAGCGCGTGCGCCAAATTCATAGCCCAGAATGGTTGCCAGCAAAACCTCACGACCTGAAATCTGCTGTTCATATCCCAGTGCGAGGATCGCGGGGAACAGGGGCGCACCAATATGCCCCTTGGCCATATTGAACCCGTCGTGACCATCAAGGCTATCAATCGTCATGCCCGCGGCCAATGCGGCCCCCTGGGCACTGGCGGTGCGGCCATCAAACAGCATGGGGATTGTTCCTCCAAATTCCTGTGCTGCATGTTTGCGAATGATCTCAGACAATCGCGTGCCTGCCCCACCTGCACCAATCCCAATCAGATCCAGTATGGACAGCTTAGCCTGTTCTTTCACCGCATCGGGAATGTCGTTCATGTTCAATTTTTGGATCAGCTCGATCGGGGTCATGTGGGGTCCTCTCCACGGCAGCTTTACAAAATAGATTTGCATATTGTCATGAAATTGCGACCTTTTAATTGCACAAATGTCGCGCATTGGATTAGATCAGCAAAAATCGTGGCCTAGGAATGCGACATGAACGAAAGATTTGACGGAAATTTCACCCAACAAGAACCGCTAAGTGCGGAGGCCATTGAGGCGGCCGTGCGTGTGATGCAATCGGGGCGTTTGCATCGTTATAACGTGTTGCCAAATGAAGTTGGTGAAGTTGGCGAATTGGAATTGGAATTCGCTCGCTACGTCGGCGCGCGCTATTGCCTTGCGGTGGCCTCGGGTGGGTATGCCATAGCAACGGCGCTTCGAGCGTTGGGGATTGGGCATGGAGATCGTGTTTTAACAAACGCCTTCACTCTGGCCCCTGTGCCAGGCGCGATTGCCGCGGTTGGTGCAGATCCGGTCTTTGTGGATGTGACCGAAAACCTGACGATTGATCTAAACGATCTGCGTGCCAAGGCGGATCAGGCCAATGTTTTAATGCTAAGCCATATGCGGGGACACCTTTGCGATATGGATGCGTTGTTGGCGATTTGTGATGCGCGTGGGATCAAGGTGATCGAAGATTGTGCACATACAATGGGCGCAAAATGGAAAGGTCGCCAATCAGGCTGTGATGGTGTAATTGGGTGTTATTCCACGCAGACCTATAAACACATGAATTCGGGCGAGGGTGGATTTTTGGTGACAGATGATCCCGAAATCTCGGCACGAGCGGTGATGCTTTCGGGATCCTATATGTTATACGGCAAACATCCCGCTGCACCTGATCCTTCGTATTTCGAAACAATTCGCTATGAAACCCCCAATGTCTCGGGGCGGATGGATCATTTGCGCGCTGCAATTTTGCGTCCACAGTTGAAAACATTGGATCAGCAGATTGAGCGCTGGAACGAACGGTATGTTGCCGTTGAACGGGGTCTACGCGATACGCCCGGATTGACAGTGATCGAACGTCCAGAGGATGAATTTTTCGTGGGCTCTTCAATCCAATTTCTGTTGCTGGATTGGAGTGCTGCCAAGGTCGAGCGCGTGTTGAAAGCCTGCTTTGATCGCGGGATCGAATTGAAATGGTTTGGCGCAACAGAGCCGCAAGGGTTCACATCACGCTATGATAGTTGGCGTTATGCCAGACCACAGTCGCTGCCACAAAGTGATCGTATTTTGGGGGCGATTATGGACATGCGTTTGCCCCTTACGTTTTCAGTGGACGATTGCAAATTGATCGCCCGTATCATTCGTGACGTGGTCTCACAGGTGCATCAATCGCTCGAGTGATCGGGAACGTATCAATTTCAATGGCCTTTTTATGGGCCTTATGTTCGGGTTCAAGATGAATGTGGATTTGCATATGTGCGAATTCAATTTTCAATGCTGCTTCAATACGGTCGCATAATTCATGGGCGTCAAAGACGGTCATGTCGCTGGGCACGACAAGATGAAAATCAATGAACTTGGCCTGACCCGCTTGCCGTGTGCGCAGATCATGTGCCTGAACTGCGCCTGTACCATGTTCGGCGATGACGGATTTGATGGTGGCTTGATCTGTTTCACTTAAAGCCTCATCCATTAATCCGCTGAGCGAGGATTGAACAACATGATATCCTGACCATAGGATATTGGCCGCAACCAAAATCGCCAATGCTCCATCGAGCCACCAAATTCCCAACCATGACGCCATCGCGATACCTGCAATCACCCCAAGCGATGAATACACATCTGTCAGCAAGTGTTTGCCATCTGCTTCAAGCGCGGGGGAATGCAATTTACGACCTTCACGCAGTAAATAGTAACACCATAGACCATTTATAACGCCCGCGATCAGGTTGATCGCCAACCCCTCACGCACCTCTCTCAGGGGGTGGGGTGTCATTAGGGCCAAGTAGGCCTGCCACAAAATTACAAAGGCTGCGAATATAATCAGCGCACCTTCCAATGTCGCGCTCATCAACTCGGCTTTGTGATGGCCATAGGGGTGGTTTTCATCCTCTGGGATTTCAGCAACCCGAATTGCAATGAAGGCAACCGAGGCGGTTGCAACATTCACCGTACTTTCCAGCGCATCAGAAAACAGTGCGACAGATCCAGTGATCCAATAGGCCCAAAATTTCATTCCAAAAACCACGATGCCGATTAAAATACTCACCAGCGCAATTTTCATTGTCTTATTCATTTTGGGTCCTTCCTGTCTTTCTTTTAGCATCCAGTTTCCCGTATGTGTATGCATATATGACGGAACGTTCTTTGAAAGGGTCTTGACCCATTTCAGTGCATCTTCCAAACTAATGAACAATTGTTCAATAAAATGGGATTTCCCACATGTTTTTACATTCGATGACGTTCGATTTGGGTGAAGATGTACATACGTTGCAGGAAACCGTGCATCGTTGGGCACAAGAACGGATCAAACCTATGGCCGCAGAGATTGATCGCACCAATGAATTTCCCAATGTACTGTGGCGTGAAATGGGAGATTTGGGGCTGTTGGGGGTTACGGTAGACGAAGCCTACGGCGGTGCAAATATGTCCTATCTGGCTCATACCATTGTGGTTGAGGAAATCGCCCGCGCTAGTGCATCTGTCGGTCTGTCTTATGGGGCGCATTCAAACCTATGTGTGAACCAGATCAAATTGAACGGATCAGCAGAGCAGAAACAACAATACCTGCCCAAATTGATTTCGGGGGAACATGTCGGTGCATTGGCAATGTCCGAACCCTCAGCGGGATCAGATGTTGTGTCGATGAAGTTGCGCGCGGAAAAACGCAATGGATATTACGTTTTAAATGGGAATAAATATTGGATCACGAATGGACCCGATGCAGACATCTTGGTGGTTTATGCAAAAACCGATCCCGATGCAGGGTCCAAAGGGATCACCGCCTTCATTGTGAAAAAGGAAATGACCGGATTTTCAACCTCACGCCATTTTGACAAATTGGGCATGCGCGGATCGAATACGGCCGAATTGGTTTTTGAAAACGTCGAAGTTCCGTTTGAGAATGTACTGGGGGAGGAGGGCAAGGGCGCGTGCGTGTTGATGTCGGGTTTGGATTATGAACGCGTGGTTCTGTCAGGGATTGGCACAGGGATCATGGCCGCTTGCTTGGACGAGGTCATGCCGTATATGGTGGAACGCAAACAGTTTGGCCAAAGCATTGGGGATTTTCAATTGATGCAGGGCAAAATCGCCGATATCTATACGGCAATGAACACATCCCGCGCCTATGTTTATGAAGTGGCCAAAGCTTGTGATCGCGGGCAAGTCACCCGTCAGGATGCGGCGGCCTGCGTGCTTTATGCCTCAGAAGAGGCAATGAAAGTGTCCCATCAGGCGGTGCAAGCCATGGGTGGAGCTGGCTTTTTGTCGGACAGCGCGGTTAGCCGCATCTTCCGCGATGCGAAATTGATGGAAATCGGCGCAGGCACATCGGAAATTCGACGCATGTTGATTGGTCGCGAATTGATGGGATTGCAGCGTTAAGATGTATGTTTCCCCTACATGGGCTGGCGTCATCGCGTTGGCGGTCTTTATTATCTTTGTTGGTGCGCGCCTCGGGTACAAGGTTGCCACAACGACAGAGACGGATATCATTGACAATTATGCTGGGGAATTCTTGTCGGAAATGGCCGTAACTGATTACGTGACTGATAGCAGTGCGTGCCATGGCGAAGTGGGCCAAACATTTTGGGAACGCATTGTTGTGAAATGTGCCCATCCAAATGGTGGAACGGTGTACTATCGTGCGGGTCATTGGGGGCAGTTGATTGGTGGACGCGCAGAATGGGTGATGCATGATTGAGCCCTTTCTGGATTATGATCAGGCATATGCCGATTTTCGTTGGGATGTGCCGCAGCATCTGAACATGGCAACGCAAGTCTGTGATGTCTGGTTTGAAAGTGATCCGGATAAAACCGCCATTATTGATGCTACCGATCTGGTAAATATCAAACATCACACCTATGCCGATCTATCGCGCGCGGCGAATACGCTGGCGCGTTATCTGGCGCATTTAGGTGTCAGTATCGGGGATCGGATCGGTGTGCTGCGCAGTCAGGACCTGTGGACCGCCGCTGCGCATATCGCGATTTGGAAGCTAGGTGCGATTTCTATCCCTCTGTTCAAACTGTTTGGACCAGAAGCATTGTCATCGCGCCTGTTGAATGCGGGCGCGAAATATGTGATCGTAGATGAAGAGGGGTACACGAGGTTGAATGCGTTGAACGTGACGCAGGTCCTGCCAGAGGAGCTTGTGTTATCAGGCCAACCATATGAGTGTGCAGATACAACCTCGGAAACTCCTGCCGTTTTGATTTATACCTCTGGTACGACGGGAAAATCCAAAGGTGCGCTTCATGCGCATCGCGTGTTGACGGGACACCTGCCAGGGGTCGAGGTTAGTCATGAATTCCTCGGTCAAAATGAAGACATAATTTGGACACCCGCTGATTGGGCCTGGATCGGTGGCCTGTTTGACGTGTTGATGCCGGGTCTTGCGCTTGGCGTACCTGTGGTGGCGGCACGATTGACGAAATTCACGCCTGATGCCGCGAAAGAGATTATTGAAACGCTGGATGTCAAAAACGTCTTTTTCCCACCAACAGCGCTGCGTATGATAAAGGCGGCAGAGTGTAAAATCACGGGTCTGAGATCGGTTGCCAGTGGGGGCGAACCACTTGGCGCAGAAATGCTGGAATGGGCGCGCGATGCGCTGGGTGTTACGATCAATGAATTTTACGGACAAACCGAATGCAACATGGTGGTGTCCAGTTGTCAGGCTGCCTTCCCAGTTAAAAACGGGGCAATTGGGAAACCTGTACCTGGGTTTGACGTTTGTGTAATTGATGATGCAGGGTCCCCAACGATTGAAGAGGGCGATATCGCCATCCGCTGTGGGGCTGTAAGCATGATGATTGAGTATTGGAACAATCCCGTCGCGACGCAGGAAAAATTCCGCGGCGATTGGATGCTGACGGGGGATCGCGGTATTGTGGATCAGGGGTATATCCGCTTTGTCGGGCGGGATGATGATGTAATCACCTCGGCCGGATATCGCATT
>Ga0181606_10002111_pt1 | contig 17180 bp, 9 predicted proteins | sample 041ome_10_FD_132994 | JGI IMG/M metagenome (GOLD analysis project Ga0181606, IMG submission 132994) | Coastal salt marsh microbial communities from the Groves Creek Marsh, Skidaway Island, Georgia - 041412US metaG (megahit assembly) | ecosystem: Environmental > Aquatic > Marine > Intertidal zone... | reverse complement strand
AGATGTTCCTGGACCTCGTTCTTTCAGTGCCTCTACCTTTGCAATTTCAGGTGGTGCAACAAGTAATTTAACGATTACACCAACCGTAACTGGTGTAGGTGTTTATGGTATTACTGCAGCATTGAGCCCAGCAATATCAATGACTATTACGGCACCAGCCGTTGCAGGTGTTCATGCAGCAATTAATGAAACAATTACTCTTGGAAAAAATCTTACGAGTCAAACTGCGCTTAGAAATGATATCGTTACTAAACTCTCTGCTCTTGCTGTCTTTAACGGTAGTGCTAGTGCTATTTATGGTGTTAGTGCTAATGGAAACAATATAAGATTTACTTCTGTATTAGGCGGCAATAACAGTGCTTTAACTATTTCATTTGATACACAGTATAGCGGAACTACATACCCTGAAATTACATTTGGTGGAAACTTAACTGATGTAGTTACAGTAGTTACTACGGGTGTTAATAATAACATTCCAATTCCAGTAATGACAGTTACTTTTCCAGATGGAACAACCGACAGTACTATTTTAGACGGTACGCAAACACAAGCTACAGTAGTAACTGCGTTAAGTACGTTAATAAATAATAATGCTGGTTGGAGTACAACAACAGGTGTAGGTCTAGTAACTGCAACTGCGGCTGCAGTAGGTATTATTGCAAATAACTTTAGTGTGGCAATTACAAGTACTGGTACATTACCTGCTGGTTTCAGTAGTAGTAATTTTACTGGTGCTCAGACTACAGCGGGTGTAGCGGCTCAAGGCACTACAGATCGAGTAACTTTAACTCCACCGCTAGGAAGCCCTATTACAGTTAACTTTGATAATACAACAAATTACCCTGCGTATGATCCAGGCACTCAAAATACAGCAGAAGTTACAGCAGCTGAAATTGCAGAAGCATTAGAAACTGCATGGACAGATACTACTTACTTTACAGTAAGTCGTTCAGGCGCAGTATTAACCTTTACTAGTGTTGATAGAGCAGCTATCACAGGTAGCTTTGCTTACACAGTGGTAAATGGTACAACAAGAATAGGTACGTTAGTTAGTCCACTTATAACAAACTCTACAGGCGGTGATATTACTATTGTAGATGGTATTGATCCTGAGTTTGCTAAACTAACACGAGTTACTATTACAATTAATGCAGTTGGTGGTAATACAGTAGTATTTGATAGGCACTATGGTGAAGGACCAGGTCGTATTCTCGATCCTAGTTTTGTTCCAGCAGCTAACGATGATACTTACGGTGATACTGCAGCAACTTCAGACGCAGATTATTTAAACCTTTATTATGATCCTGATAAAGATCTTAATAGAACTAATACTGCAGAACAAGCTAAAGACAATGGCGTTGTTTCAACTATGCAGAGTGCATTGTTGGCAGCACTTGCTGCTATTAATACAAATAGCGCATTGATTGTAACACCTGATAACGCTTCTACACCAACAACAATTGATATTTCACCTAGTCAGTTTAGTTCAACTGCTAACTATGTAACTGCATTATCACCTGTTACTGAAGTAATACCTTCTACGGTAGCACCGGATACTACAGGATTACTAGCAGTGGCTGAAGGCGTTACAGTAGCTACAACCACACCTACTTTTGATACTACAGGAAGTAATATTAGTACTAACTTTGATATCCTAAGACCGTGGAGTGACTTGCAAACTAACCCAAATAAATCATATCCTATCTTTATTGAAAGTGGTTATTCTTCTGGTACTCTTTTTAATCGAATTAGAGCAGCAGATTTAGGGTATGACTTTGATGGAACACCCTACATCTCTTATTTTGAAAGACAACAACTATCAATAACACCAAACTTTGATACTGAAACAGTAAGCAGTATGGCGTTATGGGCTGATGGTGGTTCTCAGCTTACAGTTGGCGGAGTATTACAACCTGCAACTTTACAGCTAAGAGTACGGGCAACTAACTATCCTGGCGAAGATCCTTATCTAACTACAGAAGAAGATAATACTCAGGTAGATGCTAGGCGTAATAGGCTATTAGTAAATGATTTTATAGTTGGAAGCAATTATAAATCAGACGTTAGAATTACTGGTCGATTTATAAACTATAGGATTGATGATGCTGTAGCAAGTACTGCTGCAGGTTATACCGCTACGAATGATCGTGGTTGGAATATCTCAGGTTTACAAATTGGAATTCTGAAAGGAGGTATTAACTAATGGCTATTCAGAATCCTCCAATTACAGATGATGATACTCTTAACTTTATATTACTTGAAATGGTAAATCAAGTTAATGAGCTTGAACAGAAAAACTTAAAGTTGCTAGCGGATATTGAAGCCGCTAGTGACTTTGCTGACTTGAAAGTAAGGATACAAAGATGATAAAAAAGATTGGGGACAATGAAGTATTAGCAGCAATTAAACTAATGGATAAGAGTACAGACGGTAAAGACTACGGCTATGAACGTAATGAAGCTGTCTGGATACGATTTTTTATTTCATTAGTAGAAAAACAAAACAAAGAAGACCCTCATGTACTTGTTATTGGAGACTATGATAATGATGGTACATTACGGGGTTTTCTTACTGCTGCTACCTTCAACAATTATTACACACAAGAGTATGTGATGGATGTAAAAGACTGTATTGTGGATCATGACCGCAAGAATAATGCTTTTGTTGTCTATCGTTTATTTGATGCCATGATCGATCATGTTAAAAAACATGGTGGTAGATATTGGCGAGCCGACTCTATCCGTAGTGAGCAAGAAGCTATGGACTATGGTCGTTTCTTGCAACATCGCTATAATGCGAGATTACACGTTTCGTTAAGAGGCGAAGTATAGGAGAAATAAATGTTTGAAGATTCAAACCCCAATCTGGGAATGTTTGATATGCGAGTGGAATTACCGGAGGACGCTCCCAAGACTCTGCATCGTACATTAAATAAAAGTATTTGTAATGGCGGTGGTGGTGGAGGCAGCTCAACTACCGTATCTGGTATTGATGCTGAATTTAAACCTGACATTCAACAAGGACTTGGCATTGCTAGGAACCTTTTAACAACCCAAACAACAACCCCAGGCTCTGTCGTTGAGGGTATGGATCCATATCAGACGCAAGCTATTTCTGAACAAGCTCGTTTAGCGCAAGATCAAATTGCAGGTACTGGTATTTATGATACTCGTGCTGCAGAACAAGGTTCACTGTTAGGGCTTGCAGGTTCTAATGTAATGCAATCTGCTATGGGCAATACTCTTGGTTCTGCTCGTGGTCAAAAAGCTTTAGCTTCTGCTCTTGCGGGTCGTGCAGGTGAATATCAAAAGGCTCGTCAGGAAATGGCAGGCAAGGGTGTAGAAGAATTAGGTTTAGCTGGTACTTCATTACAGAAACAAAAGCAAGCAGAGCTAGAAGAAAAAGATATTGCGCTTGATCGCTTCTTTGGTAGGCTTACTGGAGTTGCACCTAAGACAACTACCACTACCGGAGGAGGTAAGTAATTATGCCTATGATCGGTATTGCTCTTTCAGATGAAGAGCGACTAAAGAGATTAAGAGGCGCACCACTTAGCCCTATGCCAACTCCAGCACCACAACCTATTAAAAGAGAGAAAGGTGCGGGTGAGCAAATGATGGACATTGCTAGCGAAAAAGCAATGAATAAGGCATCAGATACTTTTATTGAACCTATGATAGACAAAGGTATTAGTAAAGGAGTAGAGCTTGCTGGTGCTGGTGCAGATAAAATTGCTGGTGCATTTAAGCTTGCGCCTACAAAAGCCGCTGCACAAAAAGCAGCACTGAGCATGGGTCCAGGCGGTGTCGGTGGCGGTGTTGCTGCAGGAACTAGTGCATTAGCACCCACAGCAGCTGCGGTTGCGCCAGGAACAGCCGGAACAGGTTTGTCTTCACTCGGTAGCTTATTTGGAATGGGTGGTTCAGGCGCTGCAACTGCAGGTGCAGGGTCAGGTACAATGGCAGCAATGATGGCTAGCCCACTTGCACCTATTGCTTTAGGTTTACTTGCTGGTAAAGCATTTAAATTGTTTAGTGAAGGCGGTAAAGTAGGTCCATTGTATTCCGCTGAAGGAAATAAAGTAGACGCTGCTCAAACTGTATTAGATAGTATTCTTAAACAACAAAAGAAAAAAGAAGCTAATAAAGATAAATCTTTTCTTGATATGTTAGCAGGATCAGAGGCAGTAGACTATAAAGCCAATGGTGGTATAACAGGGTTTCGCTCAGCTAATCCTAATGCACAACCAGCTTATGCAACTGGCTTTAGGCGTATGCCTACTGCCCTTGCACCTATAGCTCCTGGTCGTCAACAAACTAAAAACTTTGCTATTGCTATTCCTACCTATAATCCTTATGTAGCTCCTTCAGCAGCTGCAGCATCGACTAGTAATGGCGATGGCCGTGATGATGATTATTCACCGCACCACGATGGTGGCGGTAGTCACGGTAACTGGAATGGTGACGATGGCACCGGAGGTTATGGTGGTACTGATAGCGGTGTAACCGGATATGGAGACGGAGATGATGATTGGGGTGACGCTGGCAATGATAGCGGAGGTAAGTAATGAACAATTATAAGATACCTCCGCGTGAGATGACACCGCCGGTATACGCTGCAGAGGGTTTAAATGGCGCATTTAAAGATTTTGCGATTACTTTAGATAAGCTTAGACAGAGTGGTATTGCTGCAGATGATTATTTAGGTACAGTTGCCGCATTAGGTTCTGATAAAATAGGCGGTTTCTTACCTGGTTATGAGCCTAAAACTGCAAACTCTGGTAGAATAACTATGGACACTAAGCCAACTACGCTATCTCCAGAAGAATTAAAGCTTAGTAGTCAGGTTATGGATTATTTTACAAAGCCTACAAACATTGTTGGTGCTGGGTTATCTTATGCAACAGGTGTTCCTTTTTTAGGGCTAGCTCTTGATTATGCAGCTAAGAATTCAGATGAAGCTAAACAAAAACAAGCAGAATCAGCAATGCGAAAATCAGGGATTAACCCCTTAGCAGAAGAATACGCTAGTGTTGGTGATTATGGCATTGACGATACCGTAGTTGGCACTGCATTATCTGAAGCACTGCGTAATGATGTAGGTGATTATGGCGTAAGTGATTACACTGCACCACCTGATGTTTTAGGTATGGTTAATCAAGCAGCACAAGCTAGTTTAAATGCTAAGGCAGCACAACAAGCAGCCGCAACTTATAACGATAAAGACTTTGATAATGCATTAAATACTGCAATTGCAGAAGAAATTGGTACAAGTGTTCCGGCTACTACCGCACCAGCCTCAAGCGTTGCATCTACAGCAGCTACTTACAATGATAAAGATAGTTACAGTTCTTCGTATAGCAATGATGCAGGGCATAACGCACCGTCAGGTGGTTACAAAGGTTATTCAGGAGACGATGTAGAAGCATCGTATAGCCCTAGCAGTGATAGCGGCAGTAGCAGTGGAGGCAAATAATGAAACTAAAAAGTTTTAGTAATAAAGACCGTTATGGTAATATGTTCTCCATTGAGTTCTTCGAGCCAGATACAACCATCCCAATGATGATGATGATTCCTGATATGCCTGATGGCTATAACGGAGCAGACAATAGCAGTCATCCTGGTGGTCCTAAAGGAACTGATACAGTCCCTGCATGGTTAACCCCTGGGGAGAATGTTGTTAACGCTGAAGCATCTCGTCTTCCTGGAAATCAAGAAAAGATTGATGAGATGAACGAGCAAGGTCGTGCTATTCAACAAGCACAAGGTGGACCTATCCCTACTTATGAGGCAGACGGTGGCACAGTATATGCTGCTGATGGCGCTCAGGTTTACACTAAGCGTATGCCTAATGGTAGGATGGGTGTATGGAAAGGCAATACCTTCCTTAACTATGTTCAAGAAGAAAATGATGGTATGTTAAAAAGTCTTCGTGATAAAATTGGGTGGGGTAAGGATAGTAGTTGGAGTTTGTTTAACTCTGATGGTGGTCAAGTGCCAGCAGTGTATGCTGCAGATGGTGCAGATGCAGATGAGTTATTACGCAAGTTTCTTGAATTAGAAGAAGGTAAACGCAATACAGCATATCTAGATTCTGCGGGTGTACCTACTATTGGATTCGGCAGTACTCGTGGCGTTAAAATGGGTGATAAGATTGATGATGCCCAAGCTCGTCAAAAGCTAATGGCAGATATGCGTGTTGCAGAAGAAGATTATAACAAGCTAGTTACTGCTGACCTTAACCCAAATCAACAAACGGCGGTTAAATCGCTTTTGTTTAATATTGGTGGACCACAATTTGCTAATAGTAAAGCACGTGCTGCACTTAATGCAGGTGACTTTGATGCCTTTCAAAAAGAAGCTTCAGAGTTTCGTATGGCGGACGGTAAAGTTCTTCCTGGTCTTGAAGCTCGTAGAGCTAGAGAAATGTCATTGTTTAATAAGCCACTTGCTCAAGCAGTTGCGGAACAACAAACAGCAGATAAGCCCTCTATTATACCACCAGTGGTAGGTATGCTTGGAGATCAAAAAGTTTACTCAGACGATATGGGTAAATTTGTAATAACACCAGAAGGTGAGTCTTATCTTGATAATAACCAACTTCGCGCTGCAGGATTTGAAGTACCTCCTGTTGCAGAAACACCACCTAAACCTTATGTTGAGGATTTCGGTGATCCTGAATCAATGACATTAGTTCCTGCAGACCCTTCTGCGGCGGTTGCTGAAACACAAGCTGCTGAAAGAACTGCAATTGAAGTAATGGAAACAGGTAATGCTGCTAATAATGCAAGAGCTAACGCTAAAGCAGAACGTGATAAATTAGAAGATATGCGTAAACGTAATGTATCACCTACTGTTCTTGCAAGACAAGTTGAAATTACTAAAGCAGCAAATGCAGAAGAACAAACAACAAAGGCAGCAAATAATGCAGCATTAGTTAAACAAGAAAATGAAAATAAAGCACAAGCAGAAAAAGTAAAAAGGCTTTCAGAGGAAGCTGAAGCAGTTGCAAAAGGTATTCCTCCAAAAGTAGCTGATACTAAATCAAAAACAAAAACTGTAAATGATATTATTTCAAAAACTAAAAGTGCAGTTAGTGTTAAAGAAAAAGATAAGGATGTTACTGACAAAGGTAAAGACGCTTTATCTAAAGATCCTACTTTTGCTTCTCAAATAGCTCAAGGCTTTAAAGATCTATTTGGTGAAATGTTTAGCCCTAAAGAGCTTGCTCGTATGATTGTTAATTATGCCGGTTCACGTGCATTAGGGTATGATCATAACGCTTCTTTAAACTATTCAGCAAAGACATATACTAAAACATTAGCGGCTCAACGTGCGCAAATTCAAAAAGATATTCGTAGTGAATTGTTTGTAAAAACTTATACTAAGGATTCGCTTGACAATTATGCTATTACGGGAGATCGTGATGTTCTTATTGAAAAAGAAAGTAAAGCAAAGAAAGTAGTTCCTGGAGACTATTATGTAGTTCCAGGAATGACAGGTATGCAAGCTGCAGTAGACGTAGATGGCGTACCTATGCTTACTGTTAAAGTTAATGGTAAACTTGAAAGAGTGAATGCTGCATCTATTGGTGCAAAAAAGGTAATACCTGAAAATTCACCAATTGAACTTGCTAAATCATTTGATTCTGCAGCAGAGCAAGCCTTTAAGCGAGTAAATAAAGGTGTAAAAGAAGAGAATCAGTTAGTACCTTTAACTTCTTTAGGTGGCGCTGCTAGAGACTTGGTAATGGAAGATATTGCCAAAGAAGCTGCTGATACTTCAAATCAAGGAAGAATTAAAACAGCAATGCGAAGAGCACTTGACAAGTACGCTGATGCTAATCTTCAGTTTAAAAAAGATAAGACTAGCTTTGACGGCAGGGATCCTGTTGATTCATTATTATATTTTTATCGTCAAGAAAGAATTGCAGTAGATAATCCAGGCCTTAATATGAAATATGTAGAAGGTGCAGATCCCTACAAGCTTGCGGATCTTATGAATACAGTTCAACAAGAAGTAGATCAAAGTAAGACCGATGCTAAAGTAGAATTTAAAGCAATGAATAACAAGTGGAATAAAATACTTGAGCGTAAAAGAAAGGACCCCGATTATAATATGGGTGGCTTTGAAGATAAAAAGCGTACTGATGGACATACAGCATTTACTTGGTGGATGTCTCAAATCTATGCGAATAATCCCACAGCAGAACAATTGTTTAATGACAATTAAAGGAGTGATCAATGGCTGATGACGAAAAGAAAGAACGGCTAATACCTGATGGTAAAGGCGGCTTTAATCGTATTATCGATGGAGATACTGAAGTTGATGCTACGGGTAATCGTTATCGCCGTGAAGGATCTAATACGCGTGAAATTGCAACAGTAAAGAAAGATAAGTACGGGGAGGAGTATGTTGCTCCTCCTCAACTTGGCGCTGCTGCACAAAGCGAAGCTGTTGAAGAAGTTATTCGTAAGGGTAAGTTTTATAACATCGAAGAAAAAGGTGTGGATAAGTATGGGCGTACCATTATTCGGCGCACTAACAATGAAGGCGAAGACCTTGATGAAACACTTATTGCTGCTGGAATTGCAGAGCCTAACGCTTTTACTGCAGCCTCTGATTTAGCAAATCTGGAAGCAGCTAGAGCAAGACGTCAGCTTACGGGCGAAGCAACTGATTATGAGTTGCTTGGAGATAAAGTAAAAGAAGAGTTTGATAAGGGTGGTTTGCGATTTAAATCCACCGCATTAAATGAAGCTAATTATTCTCCGGATTATCATTCCTCAGTTGCATTCAGAGACCATGATCGTAATTTAGATAACGAACAGATTGGATTCTTTAGTCAAGCAGGTAGTTCATTAGGGCAATCTTGGCAAGGAATTAAAGAAGGCTGGTACGGCTATATGGATGCCACAGGCCAAGTCACTGGCATTGAAATGTTAGAGAACCTTGGGGAACAAGGGGTAGCTCGTGCTCGTGCAAATATGCGAGAGGCACCGGAAGTATTATTAGACTATCGAGAAGTAAACAATGTATTTGATGGCTTCCAATATGTTATGAATAATACGGCAATGGCAGCTCCTTACTTTGCAACTTCAATCGCAGGACTAGCATTAGCTGCTCCTACAATGTTAGTTGCAACACCACTCATTGGTGCAGCAGGTGCAGGCATGGTAGCAGTAGGTGCTACTGCGCTCCCTAACTCGCTTATCTTTTCAGGACAAATTTGGAATGAAATGGAAGGCGAAAAAGGAGCAGCGCAGTGGGCTGCAGCTACAGCTGGCGGCGTATCTATGTCAGTCGTAGAACGTTTTGGCTTAAGTAAGCTTATACCAAAAACATCTTTACTATCTAAAGAAGGAATCCAGAAGGGTGCTCAAGCTTTAGTTGAACAGCGAGCTAAACAAGTAGCTGCGGGTATAACTGAAAAAGGTGTAAGGCTAAAACCTTTAACACAACTAGAAGCTGAAAAGATATTAACTAATGCGGTTAGATCTGAGCAAACACGTTTATTGAAAGCAGCAGGCGCTTTAGATCCTGAAATGCTTGCTAGGATTTCACTTGCTCAAGTAGGAAAGGCTTCTGCTCGCGGTGCAGCAGTTGAATCAGTTACTGAGATACTTCAAGAATCAATTCAGATGGCTACTGCTGCTGGATTTTCAGATAAAGTATATAGTGCTGATGATATTAAACATCGATTAATTAATGCAGGTATTGCAGGTGGAGCCATTGGCGGTACTTTTTCAGGGGCAGCTAGCGGTCGTAGTCAATTAAAAAATTATATGGCTCGCAAAGATAAAACTGATAAAGCGGATATTAATAAACTAGAACCAGTAGAAGCAGAAAGAGTTAAGCGAGAGGCTGCAGGCGAGATTATCCCTAGTGTTAAAGATAATATTAAGGTAGCTGATGATCGGGCAAAAGTTACTGCAAGACAAACAGCTAGCAATTTAAGTTTAGTATCTCCGCAGGAAGAAGATGCAGCGTATATTAGTAACACAGTTAATAAGTTTAAAAATTCAATTGATCAAGATTTAACTCGGCAGTTGGTAAATGATGCTATTGATTCAGCAATCCAAGATCCTACTTTAGAGAGAGCTAAGTTACAAGCAGAAGTAATTAAAGAAAAGTATGGTGCGGTTGAAGCACAACTATTTTTAGATGCTGCTCAAAGTAAAGTAGCTAGGCAAGATAAAGCTGTTAAACAAGAAACTGTAAACACTGCAGAAGATACAGTTCAAACAATGCATGATCGTTACAAAAGCGCTTTTGTTGGTGTTAAAAAATGGTTTACTGCTAATACAGAGTTGAAAGAATATGCAGGCACTGCTGCAGTAGGCGTTTTAAATTTATTACGCGGAGCAGAAAAAGCAGCTATAGAAGCTGTTGATCTTGTTAAAAGTAAAATTGCTTTAGATATTATGTCAAGAGTAGGCATGACTACATTTGGTCGTTTCTTTAGTGGAGACAACCATCGTGCAGCTAAAGATAAGATTGAAGGTCGTTTGCGTAGAATGGTTAACCAATCACAGATGATCAAGAATGTTTTATTTGATCCTAAAGCAAGAACAAATGTTAGGAATACTATTAAGGTATCTAAAATACTTAAAGCATTCGGAAAAGTAGGAGGCATGGAAGCTGTTGCTGCTTATCTTGAAGCTAAAAGAAATGAAGTTGTTGTCCCTGGGCAAGACTCCAAAGTAATATGGGCAGACTTTAAAGGTGATTTAGATTATACTGAAGCACAAGCGTTAGTTTATTATCAAGCTGCAAAAGAACTTGATGATGCCTATCGAGCAATCCATGATGAGATTAATACTGCTTACACTGAAGAAACGGGAGCAAAAGCGTTAGACTATATTCCTGGGTATTGGTATAAGTTCGATGGCTTTGATTGGAAAAAAGTAAAATCAGATAAAAAAGGTTTTATGCGTTGGGCAAAGAAAAACGGTTTAGGCACAGATGAAATTCAATTAGAACAGTTGTTTGAAAGCATTACTCTTCGAGGGGAAGCAACTTTTGGAGAAGAGTATTCATTAGTTAGCGGCACTCAGCCTTGGATACCCTGGACTTTTAATGAACGCACTCGGCGTATTAGTATTGAAGATCCTGATGGCTTTGCTCAATGGGCTAGCGATAATTTATTTGAGCAATTGCATCGCTCTCAACGCGAAGCAGCTAAATATTCTTCTTCAACACAATACTTTGGTCATAATGGACGTAAGTTAACGCAGTTATTTAATGAATTACGTGCAGAGCAAGCCGAGCTACCCGATGGTCTTACTGAAACTCAAATAGATAAACTGGCTTATTATGTTATTTCAATGATTAATAGCGAGCATGGTAACTTTAACAGAGTTAAAGATCCTATGCTAGCAAAGTTAAATAGCATACTTACTAACTGGGCTATCTTTGCAGGGTTAACACTATCTGCAGCGGCTTCATTACCTGAAACTATTATGATATACTTTAAAGTAAATGATGATGCTTTATTCAAACAAGCAACTGATACTTTATTTAAACAACTCGGTGGTGCATATAGTAAATTTTTAGCAGAAGAAGTTAAACGTTCTAGAGTCTACTTAGAAAGAACAGGATTAACTGCACAACAAAGTTCAGCAATTGACAGGCTAGCGAGTGGCGAAAAGGATATTGCATTCTTAAGAGCCCATGAAGCTTTCTTTAGTGTAATTGGATTGACTACTTTTACTCAATTTCAGCGTAGAATAAACGCTACCTTTGCTATAGACTTTGTTAGATCACATATGCAAACATTATTAAATGCACCAAGAAAAGATTATGGTATACAACGTGAAGAATTAAATCCATTTAGCACAGAACTTCCTGGAGATATTGAAGCAATTGAACGTGCTGCTTTAGAATCAGGTAAGGTTGAATTAGGTTTTGACTTTGATGAATTTAATTCAGAAGAACAAAGAGCGTATACATATCTTTCAAACTTAGGTATTGATGTAGAAGGTCTTTACGAAGCCTATGCCTTGTCAGAGGAAATATATCGTGACTCTTTATTTGCAATTGAAGGAGAGGCTGAAGACTCTTACTATGAACAAGTAGGTGATATGCCACTTAGACAACGAGCGTTAAATGCTGCGATTGCTAATAGTGATATTGCAAATACTTCCAAAAAAGAATTGTTTCAAGATGCACAAAACCTTGATGACTTTATTAAAGATCAAATGGATACTGCAATTTATAATTTTGTAAATGAACGTATTCAAAATCCTCAATCAAGCAATAGACCTTTGTTTTTCCAAGATCCGCATTACCAATTGTTTACTCAATTCAATGGTTTTATTTCTACTTTTACTTCAGTAGTAATACCTCAATTGTATCGTAATCAATTAGCAAAGGGTACATTACAAGTAAAGTATGACACCTTTGTGTTAATCGTTATGATGATGGTTCTTGGCGGTGCAAGTCAGTATATTAAAGATGAAATAAAGTTTGGAAAGCCAAGCCCATATTTGGATGGTCCAGGGTATATTCAACGTGCATTGTATTCTTCGGGTGTATTAGGCCAATACGAACGCGTTGTAGATTTAGTAGCTCCACTGTATCCAGATAGGAGTAATTGGTTACTATCTACTTTAGGCGGTGAAACTGGACCTTCATCTAGGAATATACAGAAAGTAGTTAAAGGTGCCGGTCAGCTGTTAGAAGGCGATACTGAAGGCGCAGCAAAAAGTGTTTTGAGCACAGCACCTATTACTGGCTCAATCAATAGAGTACGAGATGCCGCTACTGATATTCTCCATATGAGAAGTCCAGCAGCATCATTAAACTATAAAGATTCATATTTAAAAGAATTAATGAATCTATTATCTTAATTAACTACGGGAGGTGCTTACGGGCATCTCCCTAACTAGGAGATTAAAATGGCAAAAGGAAGAGCCGCGCTTGCACTACAACGTGGGGGCATTGACGATAAACTAAAAGTAGAGCTTGAAGCAAGGAAACGCGCTCAAGCAACTCCAGGTGCAGAATTAACAGATGCACAGTTAGATCAGCTTGCACTTGAATCAGGCCCAAGAGTAGATCCTACTGAAGATTTAAATATTAATTTACCTACCGAAGATTTGCAAGAACGAATGGTAGGCGGTTATAATGTAGGACCAGAAGGCGATCTTGCATTAGCTGCACCAAGCACAAGAGAGCAAGTAGGACAAGCAATGCGGGCAACTAGCTCGTTAACTCCTTATGCAGAAGAAATACAACAAACTCCAATGCGTACGCCAGAAGGTCAGCTAATACCGCCGAGCATAGGGACCGCAGAAGTAGTGGCTGCGCAAGATGAAGAGTTTAGTAATCAGTATACGCCGCCTACAATAGACTACTCTTTTGAAACAGGCGAAGCTTTACAAAGCCAATTCCCAGCACAAGGAACTAATAAATCTGTATTTAATAATATTAGCAATACAGGGATTCGCTTGCAGGCTGCGCTCAATCGGCAGGGTTTACCTGCGCTTCAATCAAATGATCCTGTTGCAATTGAATTTCAACAAGAAATGATTAAGGCTGGGGTAATAGATCCTGAGAGTAGGCAGTTTACAAATACTGGAGGCAATGCGCTAGCTGTTACCTTGTTAGAAGTGTTTAAAGGTGAGCAAGATATTAAGGACAAGCTTGCTTTAAATGAACAGGATCCAGATAGTAGCTCTGAAATTGAAACAGCTGAAGACTTCTTTGAAGGATTAGGATTTGATATCGATGAAGAAGGTGCAGTTCCACTTTCAGTTAAAACAGAGATCAATCCGGAATATCAACGCGGTCAGCTAGCTAATTCTTTAGTTAATAAGTTAAGCCCTAATCCGCAGCAATTACCTTCAGGAGCAATGGCAGGGTTCGGTGGCGTAGAACTTAGCCCTCGTGTACGTGCATTTGCAGATACTGTTCTTTGGTCTGCTATACAAGATATGGGTTTTATCGAGCCAATTACTATTGATAATAGAAAGACTTATCGAATGTCCCAATCCGGTCTTACTTTTTATAACTCAGCTAGAGAAGTATTAGTAGATTTAAATCCTGGCAATGTTAGAAAACCTTCACTGTCTCCTCAAATTGAGGGTGTTGGTTTGCATCATTACTTAGCTCAAGGTTTTAAAAAAGTAGGTAATGCAGCTATTAAAAGTCGCAGAGCAAATGATGATTCTGTGCAAAGAAAAGTGCTAGATACGATGGGGCGTATGGGTAATACGTTAGATAAAACAACTACTAATATTATGAAAGTTATGATTAATTCAATTGTTAATTTTAGTGTTGCACCTAATGGTAAAATTACTTTGTTAGCGCCATCAGTAGGAGATCCTACTCGTGGATTTGCTACGTTTAATGGTCAAATGGATAATCGTTTATTTTCTACACTACCGGCAGCTAAAGCATTAGGATTAGATGAATCAAAGTGGATGGAGCATTATACTAAAGCGTTGTTAAGAGTTGATGATGAAACAGCCAAAGCAGAGGCTAATGCTATTATGGCAATGAAAGCACGAAAGCTTGCTAGAAATTATGTGGCAGCAGAAGAGTTTCAAGATAAAGTATTTTACTTTCCTGTTGCATACGCATCAAGCAATGAGCGTTATATGTATCGAAACATTGTTCTTAATCCGCAAGATGATAAAATCGTACGAAATATACTTCGTAGTCCTAGGAAAACAATTGTAGATGTAAGTAAAACAACATTAGATAGTGAAATAATGCAAGACTTTTTGTATTCATTAGGTGAAGCATTGTTAACTACAGACGATGTGTTATACTATACCGGTAAACGTTTAGCACCTAAGAATATGACAATGCGCGAGATAACTAAGGTTATGCAAATTGCAGTAACTCAAGAACCTAAAAATGATTCGCCATATACTCGCTGGCTTCGTAATGGATCCCGTTGGAAAGCAATGTCACAATCAAATCCTAAGTTGATTAAGTTTGACAATGATATGAAAGCATTTGATGATCCTGAAAGCTGGGGTGATCAAGTCAGAGCTTATATTGATTTTGCTAACTACCATACTGCAAAGCTAAACAATAAACGAATTGGTGCAGGAAATATTCGTAGACAATATCCTGGCGCTGAAATCTCAGAATCAAAGTATTATATTCCTCAAGCAGATGAAAGTCCAGAATCAGAAAGATTAACTCAGCTGTTAGAAGATGCTAAGTTATCTGGAAATCCGGATGCTATCCAACAAGCTGAACAACAGATTGCAGCTCAACTAGGTTTAATTAGAAAGCCAATTGAGGAAACCGCTAGTACTAGGTTTGAAATAACTGTTGGCGCAAAAGCCGATGGACGACAATCAGGTATGGCTATTCAGGCAGCTCAACGTAGAGATATTGATTTAAGTAAAAAGGTAGGCATTATCTTTAATGATGAAGAGAATGTTATTCCGGAAGGAGATATTCGGGCTAAGTTTAATGCTAACTTTAAAGCTGAAGCAATTACGGGTGCAGCTTTTGTAGGTCAACGTGAGCTTAAGAAAGACTTTTGGGGTGATGAGGTAATTAAATTATTAGATTCACAAAACGATAAATCAACATTAGAAAAAATGTTATCTAGAACTCCCCTTATGGAACATTCTTACGGTAAATCTGCAAAGTTTAACTATGAAACAGTTATGAAGATTTTAAATAGCACAGGCTTTGGGCAACAAGTATTAGAGCTAGCTAAGTATAGTCGGATTGATGGTTATGCAGCAACTCCTGAAGACCCTAATGGTTATCGTGGTCTTGTAGAAGATTTTAATAGTTTAATTAGAAATGCTTTAACTACTACGCTTGATAATATTGATCATCAGAAAGTATTACAAGACGTAGGTATTGGTTGGGCATTGCTTGGAGGTGAAACGCCAAGATTCTATGGACCATTAGGTAATGTAGTGTTTATCGGTGGAAAAGAAAGAGTAGGTACAGGGGAAATGATTAATGTACCTTTACCTGACTTTCCTGAAGGCTATCCTATTGAGCTTAAAAAGACAAGATCATCAGGCAGTTTGCGCCCAGCTAGAACTTCTAAACAATTTGATATTGAAACACTTAAAAACGTAAAGCGAAATCCAGACCCTTACGGCTATCAAGTTAGGTATCAATTACCTGTTCTAGTAATTCAAGCAATTGATGCGGCAATTATGGCAAGATCTATTCTTGAAGTAAATGAAAATAAAAAAGAACCTAAGTGGGGTTACTTTATTCATGACGCTATTGTTTCGGATGTTAGAGGTATCAGAGATTATCGAGGTGCCTATAATAGAAACTTTAAAAAGATTGCAATTAATCCAAATGGAATGGGACACAATGCATTTCAAGGTGTATACGAAGCATTACAAGACGGGCTTCGCTCTCATGTAAAAACTTTATTAAGCCCAGAAGCGCCTACGTCCTACACATTAAATCAATCAAATGAGTATAAAGCCTTGCATGATCAGTTAGCAAAACTCGATGCTGAACGTGCTGCAGGCAAAGGCTTAAATGAATTTCAAGCTAGATGGTATTCTATTGCAAAAGCTAATGGTTGGAAGGGTTCAAATTCAGTAGTAACTAAATCGCAATTAGCTGAAATTATAAAAGGATATTTTGCAAGTTATGCTATTGCAAGTAGACTTAAGGGTATTGCAAAGCTAGATAAAGAAGTGGAAGATAGATACTTATCGAAAATACCTAAAGACATTAGTAATATGTAGTGAGGAAATTATGGCTAACAAAAATTATAATCGAATGGCATTACAAGGTTTTAAAATTGATGATATGGAATTTGTAAAAGAGTATGGACTAGATCCTGCTTTAGCATATACTCCAGCTATTAATGATGAGCTATTGCGTATAATGTACAACAAAAATGTTAAAGGTTTGATCGATGCAGGTGTTAAAGAAGGAAAAGCTAAAGCTGATTCTGGAAGAGCACGTGCAAAAATAAAACAAGACATTCAAAAGCTACTAGCATAAAATAAAAATACCCCACAGGGAATCCGTAATGGAAACCTTGTGGGGTTTTTTTTATTTAACAAAAGAAGTAAGTAGAATCAGCAACATCCTTAATAGATAGCTTACCGATAGTAGGTACTACTCCTTCGAAGCCCTTACCAAAGGGTATTGTATCATAGAAGTTTTCTTTGTCGTAGATACTAACAAACTTTTGTCTTGTCTTGACCATAAGATCTTCTACGT
>Ga0181606_10002109_pt1 | contig 17181 bp, 16 predicted proteins | sample 041ome_10_FD_132994 | JGI IMG/M metagenome (GOLD analysis project Ga0181606, IMG submission 132994) | Coastal salt marsh microbial communities from the Groves Creek Marsh, Skidaway Island, Georgia - 041412US metaG (megahit assembly) | ecosystem: Environmental > Aquatic > Marine > Intertidal... | reverse complement strand
GTAGTGGAATATGCGGTAAAGCAGTCAAGGTTATATCAAGAGATGGGTGGAAATGTAGATTACACCGAAGAAGAACTAGTCTTTGCCGCATTATTTCACGACTTAGGTAAGTTAGGTGATGGTGAACAACCAAACTATATACCTCAGACCGATAAATGGCGTCAAGATAAGTTATCAGAGATGTACACATTCAATCCAGACTTAGATTTTATGTTAATTCCAGATAGATCTATCTTCGTATTACAGAAATTTGGTATAAAAATCAATCAAAAAGAGTTTTTAGCTATCAGATGTCATGATGGAGTGTTCGATAAAGCTAATGAAGCGTACTTTTTTAGTCATGTTGAGTCATCTAGACAGAAATCCTCTATTATTTCCGTTTTACATGCAGCAGACTTCCTAGCTTCTAAGGTAGAATACGATATGTGGAAGAGAAATGGCGGTTCCGCTACTCCAAACACCCAGAAAACAGCTTCTTCTACCGGAAAACGTGTAAATTCTTCGGAAGGTCTCACTAATATGTTAAAAAACCTTTAATAATGTTAGTATATCAAATAATTTCCGGAGTATTAGTTGTTATTTTATTAGTTTTTATTTATATTCTTAGAAACCTACTTAAAAAGGTAGAAAAATATGAGGATGTTGTACAAGACCAAGTACAGTACCTCCAAAATATATCAAACGCCGTAGGCGAAGGTCAAAAGCACCTACAAAACCTTGACGAGAAAGGGGTCTTCCAGTCAGATGATGAGGTCGGTTATTTTTTCGAACAAATGAAATACGTACAAGACGAGCTAAACCGATACATGCTCCCCGATAATTATGGCAAGGAAGAAATCCAGCGCTAACTACTTTACATCCGAGACAGAAGAATATATAAAGAAATATAATACTTCAACAGATCAAGAGTATAGGAATAGTATTTTTACAGAACATATATACTACCCTTTTTATAAGTTAGCCGAGAACATTATACATACCTTTAAGTTTTACTACACAGATGTAGAGCAAATAGAGGATCTAAAACACGAAATAGTTTCAGTCTTATTAGAAGAGAAGATAATGAAATTTGATCCAGACAATGGAGCGAAGGCATACTCTTACTTCGGTACTATAGTTAAACGTTGGTTGATAAACTATAATAACAAGAACTACAAAAAGTTAAAGCAGATTGGTTCATTCGATGATGTTGAAGATTCCTACGAAGAAGATGCAGACGTTGATTCAGACTACTCTATTACTCTTTCCTCTTTTATAGACCAGTGGGTAGAAAGCATCTATTCCGACATAGATAATATGTTTGCAAAAGATACAGAACTACAAATAGCAGATGCAGTTTTAACGATTTTTAAAACTAGACATGATCTTGAAATATTTAAAAAGAAAGCTCTATATATCTATATAAGAGAGATGACTGATTGTGATACTCCACACCTAACAAAAGTTATCTCTAGACTTAAAGATGACTTCAAAGAAAAATATCAAAAACTATACGATCTAGGTCTTTTAGATAATAACCCATTGTAACTCTATTTATAATAAACTATAATAATGAGTTTAGATAAAGAAATATTTAGCGGGAAAACCCTATCTGACCTCTTTGGTGAAATCTACGATAACTCAAAAGATACTAGAACTCAAGTTCAAGGTCTAATCAGAGAGTTAAAACCCCTTATAGAAAACATCGGAGATGCGACTTTAATCGTTCCTATGATTAAAGAGTACATGGAGATAGGAGTAAAGAATGACGAGCATTTGATTAAATTAGCGACGGTAATTCAACGTATAGAAACAGCGCAAGCTAAAGGAGAGGGAGGAGATATGTTTGACTTCTCAGACCTTCAAGATCTTTTAGAGGAATCTGAAGCTTTAGATAAACAAATAGACGAAGTAGGAAAAGAAGGTACAGAGCAAGATGGCGTATAACATAGGAGCTGGTACTAGTAGAGGTTCACAGAGTAGGACATCCGGGGGTAGTGGTATCTCAGATATCACCTACGGACGTGTTATTGATGTTATACTAGATTCTTTTCATCCAGAATATGACACTTACGGAAAATCTCAATCTATAAATGGAATACTTTACCGACCTCTCTCTAAACCAAACGAAGAATCAGAACCTAACTCAGTAAGATTTGCTTTTCAAGGACAAGGAAATTTAAAATTTATCCCTGTTAAAAATGAGATAGTAGAACTTAGAACTGATCCGGGTAATGAAGATAGAGATGCTCTACCAGAAGCATCTAAAACATACTATACAAGAATTATACCTATTTGGAATCATCCACATCACAACGGATATCCAGATACTCTACAATCGGGTGAAGGAGAAGCAGATTTTGGACCTGATTTTAAAGAGACAGATAAAGTAAACCCTTTACTTTTATTCCCAGGAGATATAACATTAGAAGGAAGACATGGACAGTCTATTCGTATGACTGGGACTAAAGGAACTGATAGCCCTTGGATAGATAGTAGTAATAACGGCTCTCCATTAACTATTATTAGAACCGGTCAAATAGACTCACCAGATGGTTCTGAATCAATTTTAGAAGATATAAATAAAGACAAATCTTCTATATACTTAACATCAGATCATAAAATAGAATTAACTCAAGCTAATGAAAAAAGAGAAGCTTGGGAAAAAGAACCTGTTAAAGCAGACAAATACAAAGGAGAACAGGTAATCATAAACTCAGGAAGGCTCTACTTTAATTCCTATAAAGATGGTATCTACCTATCCGGTACTACAGGTGTCGGTATAAACGCTGAACAAGTAGGAATAGACGGGGATAAATATGTAGCAGTAGATGCTAAAAAAGTTTATTTAGGAACAATTGCTTTCAAAGAAAAAGAACCCGTATTAAAAGGTAAAACATCTACAGATTGGCTCAACGATTTTATTAGTCAATTTGAAACAATCGTAAAAGGAATGGCAACTGCACCTCCTGTACCCGCCGCTTACGTAGCAAAAATGGTTGCAACAGCAAACTCTATACTACCCGTTATACCAATTTTAAAACAGCAGTTAAAAAACCTACACTCTAGAAAAGTATATACAGAATAATGCCTTACGTAAACATACCAAATAGCGGATTAGCAGTAGGAGTAGCAAAGATAGTAGGTAAACTACAAGGCTCATTGAGTTCTAAGCTACTTAAACAGACTAATAGTGTACAAAATAAATTTAGAGTTTCTGGCTGCCCATCACTAGACGAAATAAATCGACTAGATAATAAAAAACAGCAATTACAAAAAGGTCTAAACGGAATAAACAATAGGCTAAATAAGTTTAAACGTCTACCAAGTAAACTTAAAGGCCCTCTAACAGGACTTAAAGCTGCCTTAAAAATTATACTTACTCTCCTTATACCTCAATCAGTACCACCGGGATTTGGTTTACCTATAAACATTACTACTAAGTACGCTGATGTAATGCATCTTCTAAAAGAACTGATTTCACAAATTGATGAACTAATTAAAAGCGTAGAAGTAGTACTCCAGACCCCTAGTTTACAGATGTCTAATGCAACAGCAGTTATGTCTAGATTAGAAACTGCTATTATATCCTGTAAAACAGAAGCCGCATTACAAGCAGAGCTCGATAGAGGTGCTGTAGATAAAGACTTTTTGAAAGAAATAGGTCTAATGGATGAAGAAGAAATATTTATTTTCTCTAATCTAGGCCCTAAACTAGTAGGTAGTGTTGATTCAAATGGGAATAATTTAGATACAACAGCAGGTGTTAGTACTGATACTTTTAAAGATATAAATCAAAAAATAAAGTTTGACAACACTTACCCTCCATTCAACGAACCTGGTACTAAGGTAGGTGAAAGAAGATATTTAGATCCCCCCGGTATTTGGTATGTGTGGACAGGTACTGGATGGATTAGTGAAAAAGATGATAAAGATCTTGTAGATTTATTAAATCAAACTATTAAACAAGGTCAGCAAGATGATTTAAATGAAACAAGTAAAATACTAAGTGATGCTATAGATAAACTCCAAGGTAGTGACCTATCTGATGATATAAAAAATAATTTAAATTCTATATTAGGAAACTTTAAAAATTTAAATAAACAAACTAAAGATAATGATAGTAGATTCTATCATACCGGACCGGACGGAACCCTCTATAAATTAGATATTATTACCGATCCTAACTCTCCTTCTATTGCACCTAGACGCTTTGCAGTTGCATTGAATAAAGAAGGAGTACAAGTTTTAAAAGGTGCAAAATCTTTTGCTTCGGAAATAGACATTCTTTTAGACGAAGTAAAATTTAGAATAGATAATCAACTTCCATAACTAAACTATTTATATATATGAAACTCGATCAATTACGTAAAATTATACGCGAAGAAGTCAGAGCAGCTGTTAAGGAGGAGTTACAAGAAGTAATGAATGAAGCTGTAAAATACGCTTCTACTCCAACACAGATGCAAGAAATACCTAAAGGTCAACCTAAAAAATGGTCTGTAGGTAAAAGTGCAACTTTAGATGAAATGTTAAATGCTACGAAAGCAGAAATGACATCTCAAGATGCTGCAAATATTATTGGAACCTCAGGAGTACAGAAACCAAATTTTGCTTCTATGATGTCCAACCAAATGGTAAGAGAACAATCAGGACCGGTACCCGGTTTAGATTTAAGTTTAATACCTGGATTAGCTAAAGCAAAGCAAGTGTTAGAAGCTTCATACAAAAAAGATAAAGAAAAAGCAGGATTAGTGTAATGCCGTTTGAAGTTAAAAAAATAAACCCATTAGATTTACAACCAAGAAAGGCAGTTGGAATAAACTTACCTTTTTCTGGTAAAGCAGTATTTAATTCTAATTATCAGACTAGAGATGCTATAAAAACTAATCTAATAAATTATTTTTTAACTTTTAAAGGTGAGAGGTATTTGAATCCTACTTTTGGAAATGGATTACAGAGGTTACTGTTTGATCAGCTGACTGAAGATAAAGTAAAAGTAATAGATTCAGAGATTAAAAAAGATCTAGCTTTTTACTTTCCAAGAATTGTAGCATCAGAAATATCTACAGTCGGTATACCTGATACTAACACTGTTCAATTTTCGCTTAAATATTCTGTTACAGATACTAATATTGAAGATGAAGTTGTAATAAATTTTGAACAATAATGGCACAAGAACGCGACATAAAATATATTAACAGAGAATTTAGCGACTTTAGAAGTCAGTTGATTGAATTTGCTAAAAACTATTTTCCTGATTCTTATAATGATTTTTCTCCTACATCTCCTGGGATGATGTTTATAGAAATGGCTGCCTATGTTGGTGATATCTTGTCTTTTTATCAAGATACTCAGTTACAGGAAACTTTTCTTCAACATGCACAAAATCCATCCAATCTATATTCTTTAGCTTATATGATGGGTTATAGACCTAGAGTAACCTCAGTCGCAGAAGTAGAATTAGAAGTCAGTCAAAGAGTCGCAGCAACAGGACCAAATTACCTTCCTAATTTTAATCAAGCCATAAGAGTAGCTGAAAATGCCACTATTACTTCTACAATAGGAGATAATCTTCAATTTATTACTACTGACGTTGTAGATTTTAAATTCTCAAGTTCATATGATCCGACAGATATTAGAGTTTACAGCCTAGACAATAATAACCCAGCAGAATATTTACTGACTAAGAAAACAAAAGCTTACTCAGGAGAAATAAAAACAACCACTCAGACATATACAACTGCTGAAAGATTTGCTACTATTGAAATAGAAAACACAGATATAATTGGTATACTAGACATAACAGACAGCGATGGAGATAAATGGTACGAAGTACCTTTCCTTGCACAGGATACTATATTTGATTCTGAAACTAATACTTCTTTTGATAATAAAACAGTACCTAATAAACTTCTATTAAAAAAAGTACCTAAAAGATTTGTGACTCGTTTTACTTCACAAGGAGTTCTACAAATACAATTTGGTTCTGGAGTTATTGGAGAAGATGATAGTAGTTTTCTACCTAACCCTACATCAATCAATTTTGGATATAATAGCATTCAGAATGTCAGTAAATTAGACTATGCATTTGATCCTTCTAACGTACTTTTTACTCGTACTTATGGATTAGCTCCTTCTAATACAACATTAACTATTAGATACTTAACAGGAGGAGGAGTAGGAGCAAATGTACCTTCAAATTCTATTACAACAATAGGTACTGTAACAACCACAGCTACGGATAGTACCTATGTTAGTACGTTAGCTTTTAACAATATAAAGCCTGCTGCTGGAGGAAGAGATGGTGATACTGTAGAAGAACTAAGACAAAATTCGTTAAAATCTTTTTCCGAACAAAAGAGAGCAGTAACTTTACAAGATTATAATATAAGAGCATTAGGTTTACCTCCTCAGTACGGTTCTATAGCTAAAGTGTATGTTACTCAAGACAATACATCTAATGTTAATTTGAGTATGTTACGTCAAAATCCTTTAGCTTTAAGCTTATATGTTTTAGCATATGATGGAGACGGAAAATTAACTACTGCTACTGAAACGTTAAAAAATAACCTTAAAACATACTTATCTGAATATATGATGTTAACAGATGCTTTAGATATTAAAGATGCATTTATAGTTAACATTGGAGTAAAATTTCAAATAGTAACTCTACCTGACTATCCAGCTAGAGATGTACTTTTACAGTGTACCACAAAAGTAAAAGAGTTTTTTAATATACAGAATTGGAATATAAATCAACCTATAAACTTAGCTAATCTATATACACAGTTAGATAAAATAAAAGGAGTACAGACAGTTAAAAAAGTAGAAATAGTAAACAAAAATGGAGGTAACTATTCAACCTACGGATACGATGTAGCAGGTGCTACAAAAGACAATGTAGTATATCCTTCTTTTGATCCTTGTATATTTGAAGTTAAGTATCCTAATATAGATATAGAAGGTAGAGTAACAACATTGTAATATGGCAGTATATAGAATTTTTCCAGAAAAAGACACAACGATCTGGTCCGAACCTAATATTAGCGGTATATACGGTAATGCCGGCTTAGATGAGATATTAGAGTTAGGAGTTTATAAAGATATAAATTTAGATAGTAGAAAACAAAGAGCTTTAATTCAATTTAGAAGTAATGAAATTAACTCTGCTCTCACAAATAAAGTAACCGGACTTTGGTCTGGAAGCCTACATTTATATTTAGCTACTGCGAGTGAATTACCTCAAGACTATGTAATCCACGGATATGCTATATCCAGTTCCTGGACAAATGGTACTGGTAAACGTGATGATTTACCTTTAAATACTACAGGTGCTACCTGGTTAAATAGAAAAGCTCAATCCACTCCTTGGAATAGTTTAGGAGGGGATTATATCTCCGGGTCTTTTACTTTTGTTTCAAAAAGTTTAAATAGTAATCATGACCTAGATTTAGACGTAACAAGTATTGTTCATCAACATTATAGTGAATCAATCGATAATAATGGAATACTGTTAAAATTAGCTCCTGAGTTTGAGAATGATACCACATCCTCTGTTAACTTAAAATATTTTGGAGCAAATACTAATAGTATATTTCCTCCATACTTAGAGTTTAAATGGGACGATAGCTCTTACAGTTCTACATTAACTGAACTATCAACAGATATTGCTACAGTATCAATTAAAAACCATAAAGAAAAATACGCAGATTCTGATAGTGTTAGATTTAGACTATCAGCTAGACCTAAATACCCAACAAGAAGTTTTACAACATCATCTATATACTTGACCGAATATAAGTTACCTGCTTCATCATATTGGGGTATCAAAGATGAAAACAGCGGAGAGATGATTATTGACTTTGATACAACATATACTAAAATAAGTGCTGACAACACTAGTAGTTATTTTAATGTTTATATGGATTCTCTACAACCTGAAAGATTCTATAGATTGCTAGTTAAAACTACTTTAAATAATAGTACTATCGTTATTGATAATAAAAATATATTTAAAGTTACTAGAAATGGCTAATAATATACAAATATCTAAAACTGTATTTAACAAAAATCAGTTTAAAAAAGTTATAGATACAGACTTTAAAAGCTTTGCCCAGCCTGTACCTGTAGATGAAGAATTAACAGTAGAAGAGTTTTTTACTGCGTATGAAAATTTATTCTATGAAATACCTTCAACAGGAGAGTTTCAATCACATGAATATTTAATAGGGAGAAGTTCTGAATTGGTAGATTTCGAAAAAGATACAGAAGATATACAACCTTTATTAGACGAAATAACTCAACTAAGACAGCAAATATTAGAATATCAACAACAGATTATAGAACTATCAACACCGTCCATTGGCTAATATAAGATACATAATAAATCAACTACTATCTACTGATACACCTGATGTAGATTTTGTTACTGATCAAGAAAAGCAGTTAATAGATCAATTCTCTATTAACAGTTCTTTTGATCAAACTAAACATAGAGTTATACTAAATGTATACTCCGTTGATGATATCCTATTAGACACTGATACAAATTACACTAACTATAGACAAGATGCCTTATCAGCTGGTGCAGGAAAAGCCGGTGCATCTAATTTAGCAATAGATCCAGAAAAAGACATATTACTATATGGGTATGACACTGGAGATGTAAGGTTTAAATATTCTTTTTATAATAACTTATTTTCTAATTCTAAAATAGGAGGAAACCTGTTTATAACAGAAATATCCTCAGATAGAACTGAAATAAGAGCAACTAGTAATGAATTAACTACCACACAGCTACAGCAAGCTTCTTTAAGTTTAAAAAATAAACTAGATAGTGAATCATACTTTTCAGAATTTATACTTAACTTTGATAGCGGCGAATCCGTAACAGGTTTAAACATCCAATATGAATCTACTTTAGAAGGTGTAGTTGCAATAAAACTTTACGAACCTTTACCGGATTCTTTAAATACCAATTCTATATTTAATGTAGAAGAAAAAGTAGCTGATTCTGTTACTTTTGAAATAATAGCAGAAATTGACGAAGACGAAATAAAAGTTCCGTACTTAAAGGGACCTAATTTCAATTTAGAAGTAAACGAAAAAGAAAACACTCCTACAGAGTATTTTAACTTTAACGAACTATTTAGCTTTCCAGTAACCAGTTCTTATTATGAACTAAGATCTCTATTTAATGAAAAGAGCGCTGAGATAGCTATAAACCATTCTAAGTATTCTGACTTTATACATTTTTCCTCTGCTGAGGAGCGTTTAAGAAATTTTAAATATAAGCTTGATTTAATTCAATCTTATGAGTCTAGTATATCCTCAATAGATACAACAAATAATACTACTACTGCTATATCAGGAAGTAAGGAGTACTATAAAAATTTAATCGACGGGATAGTCACTAATTTTGATCATTACGATAGATACTTGTATTACGAAAGCAGCTCAACTGCTTGGCCAAAAGCATCTAGTGATAAACCTTTTATAAATTTATCTTCGACAGAATCAGAAGCAGTTACCTGGTTTGCTGATCAATTAGTAATTGCGTCTAACTACGACAATACTAACTTTGATATTTTAACTAATACTATACCGACATACATAAGAGAAGATTCAAACAACGAACCTTATGTTATGTTTATCCATATGATTGCTCAACACTTTGATAATCTATGGATTTATTTCAAAGCTGTTTCTGATAAGTATGATGCAGACAATAGATTAAACTTTGGAATTAGTAAAGATTTAGTAAGAAGTGCAGTAGAGTCTTTTGGTGTTAAGTTATATAGTTCAAATCAAAACACAGGAAACTTATTTCAACTACTAAGTGGTCAAACCCTTCAGACAGGTTCCGAACTCATTACTTCACAATCTATTGCCACTTCTGGTAGTTTTGTAAATCTTCAACCGATTTCTCAAGATAACTATCAGAAAGAAGTATATAAAAGAATATATCACAACCTACCTCATTTACTGAAAACTAAAGGTACTCAAAGAGGATTACGTGCTTTAATAAATTGCTTTGGTATCCCTTCAGATATCTTATCAATTAAACAATTTGGTGGTGCATATCAAACAACTCCAAAATATCTAGGTGCTCAAACATACACTACAGAATCTTTAGATAAAATTAGATTAGATAATACCGGTAGTTTAATATCTGGTAGTACCTTATCTCCTTATGTATCTACAGTGTATCCCGTTCAGAAAACATCAGATGATATACATACGATAGAAGTAGGTTTTAGTATTTCTGATTTAGTAGATAGGTACATTAAAACTAGAATCTCTAGTAGTTTTAATATAGATAACTACATTGGAGACCCTCATATTAGGTACGAAAGTGAATATGAAGAGCTAAATACCTTTGGTACTAAAATTACTAGAAACACCATCAACTGGGAGGATATAGTACACCTATGGGAGGATGCAGATTGGAACTGGGATAATAGATTACTCTATTATAGAGATCCATTTTCATTTATAAGACTAGTAAGATTCTTTGATAATTCTATATTCAGAACCATTAAAGACTTCGTTCCTGCTAGATCTAATGTAAACACAGGTGTAATTATAAAGTCTCATTTCTTACATAGAAATAAAGCTAAACAGGTAGTAGTCACACCCTCTTTACATAACTATACTGGTTCTATAGAATTAGTAGAATACACAGGATCACACGGAGGTAGTTACGATACTAAATCTACAGTACCGTATTCAACAAATTACAATACCACTATAGTTACCCCAATTGGGAAAGCACCATTAAATATAACTGATGAGAGCCCTAAATATACAGGAGAACTTTCTGGTTCTAATATAAGAATATCTGTACATGGTGAACTAAATGACGAAAACACATTTAAAAAAGCTAATCAACCTCAAATAACTTTTAATATAAATGTATTTAATATTTCTGATCCTATTCCTGCTTTCTGTACTATAGACTTTACAGGTAGCTATGTAGGAGATATATATACATTTACAGCAGTTGGTAACGGTACAGTAGCTATTACGTATCCTACAACAGTTACTGCAACAAGCGGTTCAATTGAGTATGTTAATAGCTTTAATCAATATGCATTTATAACAGCAACTGCTCAAGCAACCTACTACCCCGGTGGTACATTTGATGGATGGTACACAGATGCAGTTGCAGGTACTTTAATATCAACTGATTCAACTATATCTATTTATTATACAGACGAAACTATATACGGAAATAGCTATTATGCTAGATTCTCATAATTATGACAGAACTAGAATTTATAAATCTTAACCCAGCAAGCTTTAGTGGAGCAGGTACTGCTAACCTACTTATAAGCAGTAGTATATCTGGTTCTGAAGAAGTACCCGTTCCTCCGTACGTTATTCAAGCAATGACGGTTCCTAATACTTCTCTAAATAATGTAGATGTAAATAAGACATTAACGGAAGCAACTTCAATAATTTTCGATTTTGCTAATGGTACTATAGAAGCCACTATTACCGCTAGACAGAAAAAAAGCGGGTACCATTTCCTTAGATTCGAACCTATAATTGTATCTACACTTCCATCTACTATAAGTTATTTAAGTGGTAATAGAATATATAAAGAATTCAACGCTAGTTTTATTTTTGAACCATTTTTTACTGCTCCATTTTTCAATAATGACTATAATCCTTTAATTAGTAACTATAGTGTAAATAAGAAAAACACAGTAGCTCAGGTAGTAGATAGAAACAGTGGGCAGGCTAATCCTTCTAATATTACATCCCTTATATCTGGAAGTTCACAAAAAGCAGAAATACAAAATTGCTCTTACACTAAAGCAGGGATAATAAACTCTAAGTACGTAGGTACTAAACTAACAAGCGGTAGCCTGATAGGAGATGACCCAGCATTAGGTCTAAAAGAATTCCAAGGGAGTTTACATTCTGTAGATGCTACTAATGCTTCGATAAAAGAAATACAGCTTTCTGATAGAACAGTTAACACAATATACTTTACATCTATTTTATCAGGATCTCACCCAACTAAAAAATTCTCAGATTTCCCTGAACCCAACACATTCATTTATACAGAAACTGGTAATAAGTTTATTAGATCAGTAAGTTCTAAAATATTTTCGATTGATAAAGGGAAGGTATATTCTACAGATGAATTTGGTAAAGTTGTATCTATACAGTAAAACTATAATTAACAATATTTATATTAAACACATTAAAATAAAATGGGATACTTAGACAATTCAATTGTGACGGTGGACGCAATCCTAACGAAAAAAGGTAGAGAACTGTTAGCTAGAGGGGACGGTTCTTTTAAAATCACTCAATTTGCTTTAGCAGATGATGAGATCGATTATACCTTATATAATCCACTACATCCCTCAGGTTCTGCTTTTTACGGAGAAGCCATTGAGAACATGCCACTATTAGAGGCATTCCCAGATGAGACTCAAATCATGAAGTATAAATTAACAACCTTACCTAGAGGTACTTCTAAATTACCTGTATTAGAATTAGGGTTTGCTTCAGTAACATTAAAACAAGGAGCATCAGTAGCTATTACCCCTCAAACATTAAACTACTTAGGTGCTACTTCTACTTTTGAAGCTGGAGGATATACTGCAACTATTGCAGATACTAGAGTACTCAACTCCTTTACTGGGGTAGGAGTAAATACTGAAGAAGCAGAAAGATTGAATACCTCTACTACTTTAGGTACTAATGTTTCTAAAACAGTCATAGGTACAACAATAAACCTAACAGCAACATCAGTAAATACTTTATTTGGAACAAGAACAAGACTACAGACTACTATAACTGTGATAGGTAGAGATTCAGGAGCAAGACTAACGATTCCAGTAACAATCACTAAAACTAACTAATTATGTCATACAAAAGATTTGATCAAGAAGATATAGTTGTAAGTGCTGAATCAATAACCTCTCCCCTTTGGTCAGAAGACTCAACTATACTAACAGGATTTTTTACATCATCAACTCAAATCGGAGGAACTTCTGCTGATTTCTATTATGATGTATATCAGACAGGTTCTGGATTATCTAACGCAAGAGTACAATTTAGCATAGCGTATGCTGATAAACAAGGATCCGGATCTCTACTATACAATGATAACGTTTCAGGGAAATCTCCTTCCTCTACAATCTACGGACAGTATAGAAACTTAGTACTAGGTGATGAAGAAGCAGAATTCACTTTCGGGACTAAAACATCTGAACATTTTTATGTACTAGCTATAGATAGAGCAAGATATAAAGAAAAACTACTTCCTGGTACTTTTACTTTGAAACTAGGAATTTCAGGAAGTAATAGAATTGTTAGTTTAACAGATAATAGTTTAGTCACTGCTACAACTACATTTACAGATTCCGGTAGAGTATATGAATTAGTATCTGGATCTGTAGGTTCAGTAAACACATCAGTTAATACTAACGGATATACTAACGGTTCAGGTTCATACGGAAAATTATTACCTGATGTTGGAATTATACTGCTTAACGGTACTGCTTTAGATTCACCTGCTGCATTAGGTGGAATAGATTTACAGACAAATCGTTCTGCTAATACCGAAGGTAATAATATAAGAAGAATGTATGACTACATTAAATACCCTGCGCATTTCAGATTACAATCAGAAGAAACTATATCTTCAAACTTTATATTTGTAAGAGCAAGAAACGCAGAATTTAACTACTCTACTAACCCTTCTCTTATAACCGGTTCAGGAGAACTGCGACATTCTGTAATGATCAACACACCTCAATCGTTTGCTACTTCTGTAGGATTGTATAATGATAATAATGATTTACTTGCAGTAGCTAAATTATCTAGACCCTTATTAAAAGATTTTACAAAAGAAGCTTTAGTAAGAATCAAGTTAGATTACTAATGAATGAGTACTTACAAGAAACTAAATCGTCAAGATGTCTATGTATCTGACTACGTAGCACGTAAACAGTGGGCAACTACTGGAAGCTTAGTTAGTACAAGCACCATTGAGACTTTAAGAGGCTTCTCAGGCTCTACACCAGGTTATCCATATCCTTCTGATTATATAAATAATAGGTATGAATCAATTGTCTATAATAGTATAGATAATCTCTACTATGCAGATAGTATTGGAGAAGGATTGTTTTCTGGTTCTAGAGAGCTTTCTTTACAGTCTACTTTAACTTTAAGTGGCTCAAGAGATATTAAAACTGAAGTAGGAGTAATTTCTATACCTAAAGGTCTATACGGTACCCATATAGAACCAGGTACATTTAAGTACGAACCTTTAATAGAAAGTAGAGATAAATATATTACAGATTCTTATTTTTCTGACAGATATTCAGGTGAAGATCAGTATATAGAAAATATAGAATATTGGTATAACTCTAATCCTTTAGATCCTAATGACTATATAGTCTCAGAAAGCTATTATGTTACTGAAAGTGTAGCCCCTGGATTAGATTATCAATATACAGATATAGATCAAGGTCAACAAAGATTAGAAATAATTGATGACGGTAATGGTGCTTTAATTTTTTCTGGTTCTGAGTTGAGATATACTGATCCAAGAAAAGTTGTAGGAGACATTATTTATAATCAAGGACAGATAATATTTACTGACACAACAGTTGCAAGATATATTAGTACATATAGTAGACATAAGTTGAGATGGAAATCAAATCAACCTATTTATACATATAATGTTCACTGTAAGGTAAAAGATTCTGAACATAACTTTACTTATAATCCTTCAGCACTATCAGGTTCGAATGGAGAAATAGTAAATAGTTTAACAGGAAGCTTATTTACACCATACATAACAACCGTAGGACTATATAATGATGCTAATGAATTGATTGCAGTAGCTAAAACAGGAAGACCAATTCCTAAAACACAAAATACAGATATGACATTTGTCGTAAAAATAGATTTATAATGGCAATAACATTCAGAGCAAATAAAGGACAAGCATTAACTTATGCAGAAATGGATACCAACCTTGGTAACTATTTTTATTCTAGTTCTTTAGAAAGTGCTGGGACTGTCTTAGTTTTACATTATACCTCAAGCATAAACGTACCAGTCAACAATACATCACATAGAGTTCCACTTCTCAAAGGAGTTTTAAACGGAGGACCTAGAAGGGTTGCATATTTTTCTAGTAGTGAGGCAATAACAAGTTCTGTTGGATTCATAGTAGATGGAACTAAAGTAGGTATAAACGTAAATGAATCTACTTCATCATTAGCTTATCAATTAGAAGTATCAGGAAGTATAGGATGTAGTGTTTTGTATCAAACTTCTGATAAAAGATTAAAAACCAATATTACAACGGTAGATGATGCTTTAACTAGAATAATTTCTTCTAGAGGAGTTACTTTTGACAGAAACAACGGAATAAAAGAAGTAGGAGTAATAGCTCAGGAAATAGAAAACACAGTTCCAGAAGTTGTATCTAAAGATAATAATGATTATCTTAGTGTAAACTACAGCGGACTTGTAGGCGTTCTTATAGAAGCTGTAAAAGAACAGCAAGAGCTTATTCAAACATTATTTGATAGAGTTCAAAAATTAGAAAATAACCAGTAAAATGGCATTAACGTTTAGAAATACAAAAGGTGCATCCCTTACTCATACGGAGTTAGATAACAACTTTAGAGAGTTTTACTATTCAGCATCATACGATGGTTCTGGATTATACTTGTATAAATCTCAATCTCTAAACAACGTAACTAATCTGCCCTTTCAGGCACCTGTTGGTTATGATTATTATGTTCAAGTTAAAGCAGGAGATGCTCCATCAGGCTCAGATGCACTATTTACAGGTTCTAAAAATTTTAGATTTGATTATAGACAAAATGTTTTAGATGTAACCGGTTCACAGAACATTACAGGAAATTTAGTAGTCGGTGGTACTGTAACCGCAGAAGAATTTATTACAGAATACTCTACAGTAGCAGTATCAACTATCTATAAATCTGGTTCTTCTAAGTTTGGAGATACATCTGATGATAATCATGCATTTACTGGAAGTTTAGAAATAGTAGGTAGATTTGAAGTAACTGGACCTACTACACAGTCTGGAAATATAATTGTAACAGGTAATACAACTCAAACAGGGAATATAGATCTTACCGGAGATATCACTCAAACAGGTAATATAGATTTAACAGGTGATATTACTCAAACAGGTAATATAGACCTTACTGGTAATACAACTCAAACAGGAAATATAAACCTAACAGGAGAAGTAACTCAATCAGGAAACTACAAACACACAGGAGATACAAATCATATCGGAAGCACAGTACAAATTGGTAATGTAGCCCATTCCGGTAATGTAACTCGAACAGGTAACACAATACAGACTGGTACAGTAAGTAATACAGGAGATATCAGTATTACTGGTAGTTTGACTGTAACTGGAAGAGTAATAGCAGAAGAATATCATACTGAATTTGTTTCTTCTTCTATCATTTTTAACTCCGGTTCGACTTTATTTGGAAACTCTCAAGATGATACCCATGTATTTACTGGAAGCTTGTTAGTAACTAATGGTATAACAGGATCTACAGACTTCAATACCCTAGTAAACAAACCTACCTTGTTATCATCATCTGCTCAAATAGCAAGTGATATATCCGGTTCAATTAACTCTTTAACATCTAGTTTCTTTACAAGTGCTTCTGTAGTATTAAATACTATAACATTTACAAAAGGAAATGGATCAACAGCTAACATACAGATAAGTACTGGATCAGGAGGAGCAGGTATAGCAAGTATACTTGAAGACACAACACCGCAGTTAGGAGGAAACTTAGACCTTAACTCAAATAATATATCAGGTTCAGGAAACATTAACACTGTAGGTTCCTTAACATTGACAGGTAATATTACTGCTGCTCAAATTACCGGAAGCACATTAAACACTTCAGGTACAATAACAGCTGGAGGTGCAATTACTGCAGGAGGAGATGTAACAGCATTCTTTTCTTCTGATGAAAGATTAAAAGATAACGTTACTCCTATAAGTGACGCAATAACTAAAATAAATCAAATAGGAGGATATGAATTTGATTGGAATAGTGATTCTGAGCATAGCGGTCACGATGTTGGTGTTATCGCTCAAGAAATCGAAAAAGTGCTGCCAGAAGTAGTAACTACTCGAGACAATGGCTATAAAGCCGTACG
>Ga0181606_10002101_pt1 | contig 17210 bp, 11 predicted proteins | sample 041ome_10_FD_132994 | JGI IMG/M metagenome (GOLD analysis project Ga0181606, IMG submission 132994) | Coastal salt marsh microbial communities from the Groves Creek Marsh, Skidaway Island, Georgia - 041412US metaG (megahit assembly) | ecosystem: Environmental > Aquatic > Marine > Intertidal... | reverse complement strand
TTAGTCGCAAGCAGACACCCCGCATATATTGGCCCATAACCGAGGACTGAGCGCTGTCAGCGAGGCTATTGAGTGTCTCAAGTGCTTTGGCGATTTCTCCTTGCTGTAGCAGCCGTTGCACAGCGCCCAGCGGATCCGGATCTTCGTTGGCAGGAGAAGCAGTCATGACGTTGTATTGAGTCGCAGAAAGTTAACAGACAAAAAAAGTGCCCCGATTGGGGCACTTTTTCAAGAGACGTCTCTAACGGCTTTTTAAAAGTCGAAGGAGACGCGAACACCGAGCGTAGTAGGCGGTGCCAGAGCCAAACGCTCACGGTCGTTGACGTAGTTGGCGCCAGTGACTACTTGCTCATCGGTCAGGTTGGTGACAAAGGCTTCAACCATCCACTTGTCCGATGAAACGCCCGCGGTGACATTGGCCATCGTCCAGCTCGGCACGTCCATCCGGTTAATAGTGATGATATCACTGTAGGATTTGGCAGAGTGGCTGATGCTAGGCATCACGTGAGCCATCCAACCGTTACCCATAGTCCACTCGTAGCGCATCCAGACATTGCCTTGGAACTCTGGTGCGTAAGCCAGCTCGAGGCCTTCCTGCACGTCTGTAGACGGAGTCAGCGTGTCTGTTATCTCTGTATCGAGGAACGAGAAAGCCGCACCCATCGTAAGGTTGCCTGTTGGCGCCCAAGTGATATCACCCTCGAGACCTGTCACTTCCGCATTAGCAGCGTTGTCCGAGAAGAACAGGTTAACAATGCTGGTATCAAAGATCGTGGTCTGCAGATCTGAGATATCCAGGAAGAACACCGAGCCGTTGAAGCGCAGGGTGTTATCCAGCATGTCCAGTTTCCAGCCCAGCTCGATATTGATCAGTTCGTCAGACTTTACCTCGAATGGCACGGTGTAGTCGTTGGCTGCTTGGTAGGCGCCGCCGGGACGGTTGAGAAGGCCTGTTCTAAAGCCCTCTGACCAGGTGACGTACCACAAGTGATCATCATTGGGCCGCCAAGACAGCGTGACCTTTCCGATGACGCCATCATCTTCGGCCTTGTCCGGCGCGTAGATGCTGTTGACGATCCGCTGGTAGTTGGGATCATCCGCTGACGGCAGGTTGCTTGGCGAATAGACCGGGCTGGCCTCGTAAGGGAAGAAGCCAGCATAGGTCCAGCGAATGGATTGATCACCATCGTACAGGTCGTTAATGTTGGTACCAAACTTGTTATAGTCGGTCCCTGTCATGTTATAGAAAGACCCGTTAGCGCTACCGGCTAGATCCGCCTCGTACTCAAACCAGCGCAGGCCGCCGGTAATCGATAAGCTATCGGTCAGATCGAAGGTGACTTCTCCAAATACCCCCATCCGGTCATCCGTGCGAAGAATGTCGTTTCGGAAGACCGTATCTCTCGGATAGGGACCGGCTCCCACTTTGTAGCCGCCCTGGCCGTCGTAGGGATAATTGTAATTTTCAGCGAACCCAAGACCTGTGCCGTTATAGCCACCGCCGTACGAGTTAACAAACTTGCTGCCGGGGTAGGAGAAGTCGACTATCTCGCTCAGCTCCATCTCACTGAAAAAGCCACCTGCAGTGACTCGGAAGCGCTTGTCCTGATCGGTGCTGAAGCGAATCTCGTGGCTGGTGAACTCGCTGTCCACCTTATTGGTCGTATAAAGGTTAGGCGCCTGACAGGTTCCTGAGGGGGTGCCTGCGCCAGCCGGCGAGTATCCGGTGTAGGACACGTAGTAATCGCAGATGTAGTATGGGATGTACTGACCAATGAACAGGTAATCTGAGTAGTCGGTACGCTGATCGGTCTCGCGCTCGGTGAAGGCACCGGTATAGAGGACTTCGAGTGCGCCAATGCGGCCTTCGATGGTCCAATGCACGTTAGTGTACTCGTCCTCAACGAACTCCTTCTCAAACCGCTGGATTTTGTAGTCGTCGCTGAGATTGGGATCAGTGTAGAACGTGCCATCACTTTCGATCTTCTGGGCCATCACACCTGCGCTGATGCGCCAGTTGTCATTAATGTCCCACTGGGCTGCAATGCGACCGCCCGAATAGGTCGTGTCGTTAAAGTCGTCCTCTACGAGATCAGCGTTATTAGCTTCGAGGAAGGTGACGTTGCTGAAGTCTGTAACGCTTTGCTGGAAGCCTCCTCTGAACCCGACCTCTGTCCCATTTGAACGAATTGTGCTCCCGGACCGGAATCGCGCACTCTCTTTTGCTGTTCGCGTCCCAGCGACATTGTCAATGTAGCCACCTTTTTCGTCGGTGTAGACCACACCGCGAATGGCAAAGTTATCGCTCAGCGGGATGTTCAGCATGGCATTGATGTTGTAGTTGGCTTCGCCATCTTTCATGGTCGATGCGCCAGCTTGAACGCGACCGTAGAACCCAGAGGTGTCAGGTTTGTTAGTGATCAAACGCACCACGCCCGCCTGCGAGCTTGCGCCAAACAGCGTGCCCTGCGGACCCGCGAGCACCTCTACGCGGTTGATGTCAGTAATATAGATATCGAGGTTACGCCCGGGCTGAGCCATCGGCTGTTCGTCGAGGTAGAGCGCCACGTTGGGGCTCAGACCTGCCACACCTGAGGTGGTCAGATTAGGAGTGGTCGATGCCACACCCCGAATATACATGGTGCTCTGACCGGGACCTGCGCCACCTGCTGACACATTGGGCAGCTCGATCAGATAGTCGGAGAAGTTCGATACGCCACGCTGGTTCAGCGACTCCTCTGTGAGCGCTGATACCGCGACAGGCACGTCCTGCAGACTGGCTTCCTGTTTGGTCGCGGTAACCACAACTTCTTCGAGCTGCGCATGGACTGGACTCGCCACCAGTGGCAAAAGCGCTACACCGAGCGCGGCCGCCAACGGCGTGCGTTGAAAACGTTGGGGATGAGACATACTGGCTCCCTTTTTTCTCATGGCTTGGAAAGATAATTATTTTTCGAAAACTGCAACATGGCAGGCTACCTGTTATGGCCACCGTCTGCAAACCGCAGACTTGTTCGGAACAAGGCGTCTCAAGGCCCTGCGACCCGCTTCGGGTACACTGTTGCCTCGCCTGAGGTAAGAGCCCGCCATGTCCCAGCCAGACTCCCGCCGCTTCAGTATCGATAAAGCGGTATTTTTTCCTGCCCTGATTCTGCTCTTTGGTGCCATCTTGATGGTGCTGACCATCCCCGAAAAAGGTAGCAATCCCTTTGCGGGGCTGCAGGCCCTCATTGTGGACACCGCAAGCTGGTTTTATGTGCTGATTGTGACGCTAATTGCGGTGATCGTCGTTTATCTTGCGCTGTCTCGGTACGGGGATATCAAGCTGGGGCCCGACCATGCTGAGCCCGCGTATAGCTATATCTCCTGGTTTGCCATGTTGTTTTCAGCGGGTATCGGCATCGGCATGATGTTCTACGGTATCGCGGAACCCGTGATGCACTTTCTTGCACCCCCGACCGGGCCAGGCGGCACCCCAGCAGCAGCCACCGAGGCCATCCAGATCAGCTATTTTCATTGGGGATTCAACGCCTGGGCGATCTACGCCATTGTTGCGCTGATTCTCGCCTACTTCGCTTACCGGCATGAACTGCCCCTGACGCTACGCTCAGCTTTCTATCCGTTAATTGGTGAGCGCATTCATGGACCGATTGGTGCGTCGGTTGATGTCTTCGCTGTGATCTGCACAACGTGTGGTATCTCGGTAAGCCTCGGCCTCGGAGTGCTGCAAATCAATACGGGCTTCAATTATCTGTTCGGGTTACCCATCGACGTCTGGGTTCAAGTCGGACTGATTTTCGCCACCATGGCGCTGGCAACTGTTTCTGTGATCCTCGGCTTGGATACGGGTATCAAGCGTCTGTCCGAGATCAATATCGTTCTGGCGATCCTGCTTTTACTGCTTATCTTGCTGACCGGCCCTACGGCGCTACTGCTGGCGGGCACCCTCCAGAATTTTGGCGCTTATGTGGCAGGCCTGATTCCCCGCACACTGGATATGTATGTGTATGAACCCAACGACTGGTTCGGCGGCTGGACAATTTTCTATTGGGGCTGGTGGATCAGCTGGGCACCTTTTGTGGGTGTATTTGTCGCGCGGATCTCACGCGGCCGAACCATTCGCGAGTTCCTCATCGGCGTGACGCTGGTGCCGACGCTGTTCATCTGCCTGTGGATGGGCGTTTTGGGGGGCAGCGCGATTGAACTCATCACCAATCAGGGTTTTACGGAATTGGGGACCGGCGTTCAGGAAAACCCGGCAGTGGGACTGTTTCGTTTTCTAGAGTTTCTGCCTGCTACCAAGATTTTGAGCGTGATTTCCCTGATGATGATTGTGATCTTCTTTGTCACTTCGGCCGATAGTGGTGCGATGGTGTTAAACATGCTGAGTGCCAAAGGTGTCGACGACACCCCTGCCCTGCAACGCATGATCTGGACTTTGGTGATCGCGTTGGCAGCATCGCTTTTGCTACTGGGTGGTGGATTACAGGCACTGCAAACCGCGACGATTGCCAGTGCACTGCCTTTTGCGGTCGCAATGTTGGGCGCCTTCTGGGGTTTCGGTCGGGCGATACTAGCTGACGGAGCGAAGCGTCAGGCGCTTTCGATTCACGCACCCCCCGTCATGGCAGCAGAGGGTTGGCGCGAGCGATTGCGGTTGCTGTTGGATTATCCCGATGACCAGACTGTACAAGCCTTCCTGAACACAGCTGCTCAGCCGGCGATGCAATCCTTTGCCAGCGAACTGGCGGAGCGTGGGGTGGTGGCCATGGTCGAAGCCGAGGACGGCGGGCTGTCGGTCAAACTTGAAGTAGCCCATGGCGGCGAGCGTGATTTTGTCTACGAGGTCAAGGCGAGAACCCATCCCCTGCCCGATACTTCAATCGGCGTTGTCGAAGCCGACGCAAAGGGCAGAGAATTTTACCGAGCCGAGGTCCATCTCGCGGAAGGCGGGCAGGACTATGACGTCATGGGCTGGTCCCAGGATCAAATCGTTGTCGATATTCTCAGTCGCTACGAAGACCACCTGCATTTTCTGCATACGGTCAGGCAGTAGATAGCGGTTACTGAACGATCGTGACCGGGTGAATCGCCGCCTTGGTCCGAGCGGGATTGATCTCCAACATGCGGGGAATCATGCCGTTGAGGGCGGCTTGACGGTTTTCCGGCGCGGGGTGAGTGCTGAGAAACTCAGCGGGTCGCTCGTCGCTCAAGTCCCCCATCTTCTGCCAAAGTGTGACCGCAGCCTCGGGGTCGTAACCCGCCTGAGTGGCAAGCACCATGCCCATGACATCCGCTTCGGTCTCCGCCTCACGGCTATTGGGCAGGGTAAGCGCAACATTAGCGATGACCGCCGCCCCTGCCATGGCCGCGCCACTGTTATCCGATGCGGCGCCAATGACTGCGACACCTGCGGCAGTGGCCATGGCGCGAGACATTCTTTCTGCCGTGTGATTAGCCAATGCATGGGAGATTTCGTGGCCCATGATCTGTGCAAATTCGTCATCAGTCAGCTCGAGCTGATCAAATAATCCGGTGTACACCGCCATCCTGCCGCCCGCCATACACCATGCGTTCACAGTGTCCGCATCGTCAACGATGGCCACACTCCACTTCCAATCGGCGCTCTCCGGAAACTCACTGACTGCGATCGATACCAAACGGCCCGTTATCCGGGCAACTCGCGCCACGGTTAGCGGGTCGTTAACCAGTTTGTCCTCATCATCCAATTGCCGAACCGTGTCGAGATACGCGGCTTCCGATTCAATAATGGCGGCGTCAGGCGAGATCAATATGAACTGACTGCGGCCCGTTGGGCTCACCGCGCAGCCGACCAACCAACATAAGGTCAACGCGGTAAGGACCCTTGGAATGAAATGGCTATTCATCAGTTAAAACGCCTCGCGATGTTGCTCAGATGTTATTGCGACTTCGTTACTTTATTTTGACCATAAAAATGCTCGGCCGTTCCGCGGCAGTGGCAGGGTCTGACGCCGGCTGGCGTCCCAAGAAATACCGCCATGGTTGGCTGCAACGGGTGTGCAATCGTAGTGCAGAGAGTAGTTTAACCGGGCTCGGATTCTGCGCCTGCCGTGACGCGCAGCAAGCCGCGATATACCCCACGGGCATTCGATTCGCCGGTAATCACGCGATAAACATCCTCGCTAATAGGAAGACTGATGCCTTTTTCCCGTGCCAGTTCAATCACGGTCGGGGCGCTTTTAACGCCCTCGGCCACCATGTGCATGCTGTCGATGATGTCGTCGATCGAACGGCCTTTTGCCAGCTCCATCCCGACGTGACGGTTCCGGCTCTGTGGGCTGGTGCAGGTGGCGATCATATCGCCCATGCCCGCGAGGCCCGCAAAGGTTTCTGCCTTCCCGCCAAGTGCTTCACCGAGGCGGCTCATCTCGGCCAGTCCGCGGGTAATAAGCGCCGCACGGGTGTTGTCACCTGCGCCCAGTCCGTCGCCCATGCCTACCGCAATGGCAATGATGTTCTTGAGCACACCGCCCAGCTCGCAACCAATGACATCCTGATTGGTGTAAACCCGAAACAATCCAACGTTTAACGTGCGCTGCAGCGCGAGTGCGGCGCTGTGGTCTTCAAGCGCTAGCACGCTGGCCGCTGCCTGCCCTGCCACGATTTCCCTCGCCAGATTGGGCCCTGTTAACACGCCCGGAATGCGACCCGGGGCCACCTCCCGAATGATTTCTGTCATCCGCATTCGGCTGCCTTTTTCCAGACCTTTGCTTAGACTGATCACCGGGATCGAGGCGGGTAGATGCGTTAGAGCGCTCGACAGCACCTCTCGAAAGTGGCTACTCGGCACTGCAATCAACACGGCGTCTGCCTGATTCACCGCGCCCTGAATATCTGCGGTTGCACTCAGTTTGGGGTGCAGTATTGCGTCGGGCAGATAGCGCCCATTGGTGTGGTGCCGGTTGATCTCTTCAACGATCTGGGCGTCCCTCGCCCACAAGGTGGCATCGCATTGGCGGCTGACGATCGAGGCGGTCGTGGTGCCCCACGAACCCCCGCCGAGGATTGCGATCTTAGAGCGTTTCACGGGCAACGTCCCTCAGGGTGCTGGCGCCGCGGTCGGCAATACTCAGCGCGCGTATGACCTCAAGGCGTCTGATCAGCTGATTAAGCGATTCCGCCTGGCGAGATCTGCCGTCGGCATCGTTGATCAGTCCGCGACTCATCAGCATTTTCCAAGCGTTAGCAAAGAGCAGTTTTCCAATTGAGGCCTCGCTGCTGATTCTGCGCTGCAAGTATGCCTGCTTGCCATAGCTCATGCATTGCTCGATAAAAGCGTCTTCTTTTATCGGCTCTCCCTCTGGCTGGCGCATCAGAATGTCAGTGCCAATACTGTAGGCCTCAGCAAAAATGGTCAGCGCCACGTGCCCCAGTTTGGGTGACAGCTGATTCATGATCAGTCGCGCATTATCGGGGCTCTCGCTCAGCAAGGTCTGCCAGCCGGGTTCATCACGGCATAGCTCGGCGTCGATCTGCCGCTCGAAAACCTGGGTGTCTGGGTAGAAGAATTCGAATTTGAAAAGATCCCGGAGCTCTTGTACCTCGGACCAGAACAGCGATAGAGACTCGCTACTTTCCCTTTGCTCACTGACTGCCAGTAGCGCCAGTTCGGCGACCGCACGGGTCAGAAAGAAATGCACAATGGTATTGCGGTAAAAGCTGGCAATTGGCGCCTGCCCTTCAGCGATGCCGTAGACCGTCTCCGGGCCGCCTTCGAATCGGGTGATGATGCCCTCGTCCATCATATTGGCCAGTAGGCTGCCGATCTCTTCGGCGTAATTGAGGTTGAAGTCTGGCGACAGCCTTACGCCGCGGGCCGTCGCCCACTCGGTCATCACCGAGACGGCTTTGACGATTTCCGGCTCGGTTAAGGCCCGCGGAAAGGCGCCTAGTAGCGCTGTCGAAACAACTGCCGGGAAGGTGGCGGGCGTCACGCGGTTGGCCTCTACGGCCACCTGGAAAGCGATCTTTGAGATCGCCAGCTGGTCCTCCGGGTCAGGCGCTGCGTCGAGGCGTACAGGCTCTCCGAAGTCCACGTGAATCCGGCCCATCGGCCGGGCGAGGCTCTTTAAATAGCGCACCAACCAACCAACTGATTCGGGCGCCTTGGGTGTGCCCGACTGCTCTCGAGCGTATTCTTCCGCATCTCTGACGAGGTCATAGGAAACCGACACGGGGATGATGTGAATGTCACGTGAACCCGCGTGGTGCGCGCCTTCCAGTACGTATTTGAGTAGCCCGTATTTGGGAGGCATCAACTTTCCGAGCCGTGAGCGGGTACCTTCAAAGGACCATGTCATCGGGAAGCGTTTTTCCATCAAATAGCCGATGTACTGTTTCAGGCTGAGTTTGTAGACCTCGTTGTCCTGAAAGCTGCGGCGAATAAAGATGCCCCCGGCCCGCCTCAAAAAGAATCCCAGAATCGGGATATTCAGGTTGGCACCGCCAAAGAAATGCGGCATCGGGAAGTCGTTGTCGAACAGGATTTTCGGCACCACGAAGCCATCGATATAGGTCTTGTGTGTCCACAGAAGCGCCGAAGGGTAATGACGCACAATGTGCCGGATGCGTTCGATATCACTCGGGTCGTAGTGCACCGTTTTCTCATAGCCCAGTCCCAGAAAAATCTCACAGAGCTTTGCCCAGACATCGAGCCAGAAGCGTGTAGGTATCGAAATCATCTCCCGCAGGTACTCGCTGGCCTCTGCCCTGACCGCTTTGGTGGGCTGCTCCCGCTCGTTGGCAATGTTCAGCAGGCTGGCCTTGAAAGCGCGGTTGTTGCGAATGCTTTGATGGACGTAGCGCGGTACTTTGTAGCGGCCGCCAATCAATTGGCGCTCTGCGATGTCGATGACGACAGCGGCTTGCCTCGCAACAAATAGCGCAAAATCCTCAGGCTCATTCGCGCTGGATAATCCTGTCTTGGCTTGAAAGCGAGCGGCGAGTTCGCGATTCGCACCGGGCTCACCCATCGTAAGATGCACCCGCTCGGGGTTGAGTCGAGCGACGCGATCAGCCAACCAGCTGGGAGGTCGTCGTTCTCCGCCACTCAATAGATCGCGGAGTCTGGGGCCTGTTTTCGTGCCTCGCTCGGGTTGCAGCCACGATACCCGGAGAGGCGCCACCATGGCGTCGGGGTGTTGTTGAAGCGCTTCGGCTACGGTGGCCACATTCAGTGTTTTGCGGTCATCACGCAGATCCAGTAACACGATTGTGTGCTCGGTTTCTCCGAAGTCATGCACGGCAATCCATTGCTCGAGCAGTTGTCGCTCGAATCGACGCATTGTATCCAGCACAAAGATGACTTTTTCAGCAGCGGGAGGCCAGGGGTTGTTGGCAAGCTGATCTTGCAGCGCCGTCGTCAGACTCACTCAGTGCCTCGTGGCCGGAGCCTCTGAGTCAAAGCCACTCTGAGGGCTGGCTGACCGCGCCCCATTGGGTTTAGCACCGCGGGCTGGCGATACGCGCTCTTGACCTTCTGACCCGGTGGCTGATTGCTTGACACCCACTTTCCGGCGCCGACCGCGAACCTCGGGCCGCAAATCATCGGGTGTATCACGTCGCACCCTCGCGGTCTCTTCGGCTGAAAGTTCCGGTTGACCCAGCGTTCTCAGGAAGGCATTGCGCACTTCGGCAACATGCTCATCAATGTTTGCCACAGACCAATCGGTGGTCTCAATGGCTGGCAGTACGTCAACATGCACGGTACCGCTGCGGAAAATTTTGTCGCCCTTGGGGGAGATGTCGCCAGAATTGTGAATGACGACCGGTACAATGGGGACGCCCGACTGAATCGCGACGTGGAAGCCGCCCTTTTTAAAGGCGCCCAGTTTTCGCGTGGGGGCACGAGTGCCCTCGGGCGCAATCACAAGACTTTTCTTTTCTTCCTGCATGGCCTGTACCAGCGGCTTCATGGTCTCGATCGCCGCGTGGCGGTCGCTGCGATCGATAAAGACGACGCCCGCGGCACCCATCAAGGGGCCAATAAGGGGCAAGTTTTTCAGCTCGCGTTTACCCACCCCCACAATATCCCGGCGGATCAAACTGGCCATGATGAGCATGTCGGCATTACTTTGGTGGTTGAACATGAAAATCGCGGGGCGCCGTTTCCAGAGATGTTCCCGGCCCCGTACATCGAGGTCTAATCCAATCAACGCGTTGGCTGTCTCGGCAAACAGCGAAATCGAGAAGTTGATGGAATCTCGCCGTGAGCCACTCAAGGCATAAAGCGGTAAGCCCATCATAAAGCTCCCCACGAGCGATCCGGTTGCGGCCAGTGATCGCACGACTTGACTGCTTGTGGCGTTGCCTCGGCTGCTGAAGTCAGCCATCGCCCAGCCTTCCTCACGGGCAATCGCCTTCAACTCGCGATTGCCGTTTAACACTACGGGGCGACCCGCTGTCTCCAGCAGTTCAATGTCGTCGGTGCTGTCGCTGTAGAAAAAGCAATTGTCCAGATCGCTGCCCTGCTGAGCTGTAAAACGTTCTGCGGCGTGGACTTTGCCAATACCAAAACACGTCGGCTTCACCACGGCGCCAGTGAATTGGCCGTCTTCAACCTCGAGATCCGTCGCATACACCTGCTCAATGCCCAGATCTCTTGCTGCAGGCAGCACCTGATAGGGGGTGGCCGAGCTGATGATGGCGATACTGTGACCGGCGGCGCGGTGCGCTTCGATGAGCTGCCGCGCCTCGGGGTAAATCAGTTTGGCGATGGCTCTGCGAAACAGCCGCTCGCTGTTGGCTATGTAGTCTGCCTCTGAACGACCGGCGAGGTACTGTGCGTGCACCGCCATGAGTGCAGAGAAGCCCAGGGACCCGATACCAAAACGGGTAGCCGCTTGGGTCAATTGCAACAGATCAGCCGGTGAGATCTCGCCTCGAGCAATTTGATCCTTCAGGAACGCGGTCGCGGAGTAGCCCGAGATGATGGTCCCGTCAAAATCAAAAACCGCACAGGTCTCAGGGCCTTGCTCGGCATCGGCAATGTTCTGCAGCAGAGTGGAAAATGACACGACAGACTCGACTTGGCGTATTCTGGCTACCAGACAGTAATAGCACCTTACACGCCTGTTTGTGACAGCTCCAAGCGTAAAAAACCCACAAGCTGGTGCGCCTGAGGCCTGATGAGCCGGTCATGGCAGATCATCTGCGGTGTGGCGGTTGGTCTCAATAGAGGGATGGGCGGGCGAATCTGACCGGCGCGTCCTCGCGACGAGGGTCCAATAGGGTGTCGTTGACACAGGTATAGGTCTTAAAAAAACGATGGATTACGGTTTCGTCACGTTACTTCCTACCCTGCTCGTGCTGGGTCTGGCCATCTGGAGTCGTCGCACGCTCGAATCGGTGCTGGCGGGGGCGCTGTTCGCCTTTTTCATCATGGAGGGGCTCGGTTTTCTCGATGCCATGGCCGAGGCCACCCTGGCGACTTTGATGACCGAAGACGTGGCGTGGGTGATGTTGGTCTGTGGGTTGTACGGCGGTTTTATCGGTTTATTAGTCAAAGGCGGGGGATCCTATGTTTTTGGCCGGGCGGTAATGAGCCGTATCGAAACCAAACGCGGCGGCCTGTTGGCTACTTGGGGCCTCGGCTTGGTCATTTTCCTGGATGATTACCTGAACTCATTGACGGTAGGCGCCACGATGAAGGCGGTGACCGATCGCTTTCGCACCTCTCGTGCCATGCTGGCCTACGTGGTGGACTCAACAGCCGCGCCCCTGTGTTTGCTGGTTCCGCTGTCGAGTTGGGGCGCCTATTTTGCGAGCCTGCTTGAGCAGAATGGTGTGGCGCCAGAGGGTCAGGGGTTGTCTGTGTTCATAGAGACTATTCCCTATCTCTTTTACCCCATGGTCGCTCTGCTGATCGTCCCGTTGGTGGCGATGGGGGTGATTCCCCCGCTCGGAGCCATGCGACGTGCGGAGGCCCGCGCTGAGAGCACCGGTGATTTGGGTATTTTCGAAGACGATGCACTGGCGGTGGAGGAGACCGCACGGGGTGGCATAAGCGTGTTCTTCCTTCCCATCATTGCGATGGTCTTCTTCACGGTGTTTCCGAGCATCGATTTACTGCGAGGTGTCATCGCCGGGATTCTGGTGACCTTTGTTCACTATGCTGTGATGCGCGTCATGCCTCTGGGGGAGTTGTTTGATACCTGTATCGACGGCGTGAAGTCTATGGTGCCAGTGCTGGCCATGCTGCTGACCCTGTTTGTGTTTGTTGAGGCCAACGACCGTCTCGGTCTCACGCCCTACGTCATCGATGCCGTGTCTCCGTTTATGACCGCGCAGTTGTTGCCGGTCGTGGTGTTCATCACCGTGTCACTGTTGTCGTTTACCACGGGCTCGAATTGGGGCGTCATTGCCATCACTATGCCGATTGCCTTCCCCTTGGCGCAGACCTTTGAGGTCAGTATCCCACTGGTGATGGGGGCACTGTTTTCCGCCAGCGGCTTTGGCTCCCATGCGTGTTTTTATTCCGACTCCACGGTGCTCTCTGCGCAAGGCGCGGGCTGCCGGACTCATGAACACGCCATTACCCAATTGCCCTATGCATTGTTGGGCGCTACCGTCGCCGCTATCCTTTTTGTTGTGATGGCGTGAAGGCGCTGGTGCAGGCTGGCATTCTGAGGTGCTGGTGCAGAAGTCGGTACACTTAGCGTTACAGGAGCGCTATATCTGGCTGCTCTCTGAAGTCAAAGAAGGTTGATAGAAGAAACGATAATGAAACGCTTAAGATCGCTATGGCTTCGCAACCAGATCAAACCGCTTGTGGCTTGGCGGGCCATGCGTGAACTGTTGAGAAACCCTGACGATACCACTCAGGTGTTCCACATTATTGAAGCGCTTAAAGGCAATAGCTTGGGTGTCGCCGTCAGGCGTTTAAGCGCCACTGAGCGGGGCCGCGCGCTCCTGCAAAAAAAGCCGGATATTGTCAGCAAGCTCAATGACCGCGAATGGCTCTTAAGCCTCCCTGCCGGCAGCATCGGACGGGCTTATTATGATTTTGTGCACGCTGAGAATCTCTCGGCCGACGGTTTGATTGCCTCCAGTGACACGTCGGCGCGCGAAGACATTTATCGCCAGCTTTCCGAGGATGAAATCTGGTTGGCGGATAGGCTGCGGGATATTCATGACCTGCAGCATGTTATGACGGGTTATGGCCGCGACCCGGTAGGTGAACTGAGCCTGCTTTCCTTTATGACGACGCAAACCCCCAATCGCGGCATCAGTTTTATTGTCTGGATTGCCAAGTTGAAGTATCTCCGGGAGGTGCCGCAGTTTGACGTGCGACCGTTGATCCGTGAGGGCGCCAACATTGCCGAACGGGCTGTTTGGATGGCTGAAATTGAGTGGGAGGAGCGGCTTGCCGAGCCTCTCGATGCGGTCCGAGCGGAGCTGGGTTTCGAGCGCCCACAAGGATACCAACGTCTCCGGGAGCAAGCGCCACAGCTATTGTATGCGGCCTGAGGCACTGAAGAGTTCTGCTAATCTAATTTCATAAATTTAATCGGGCGACCAGCCCTGTAGTTGGACGACATTCATGAATTTTGAGTTTTCTGAAGAGCAACAGTTTCTGCGAGAACAGGCGCGCGGGTTTCTGTCGGAGCACTGCCCAACCTCGGTTGTCCGAGCGGTGCTCGACGGTGATGAGGACTGGGATGCCGGACTCTGGCGAAAGGTCGCCGAGATGGGCTGGACTGCAACCGTTATTGATGAGGCCTACGGTGGCCTCGGACTGAGCTACTACGAGCTGGCTGTGATTGCTGAGGAAATGGGCCGTAGCGCAGCGCCCCTGCCTTTTAGTAGCTCGGTCTATCTGGCGAGCGAGGCGATTCAGCGCTTCGGCACTGAGGCGCAGAAGTCTGAGTGGTTGCCGAAGTTGGCCAGTGGCGAGTGCGTCGCGACCGTGGCGATGGCAGAGCGACCCGGCAGACTGTCACTGGAAGGGCTTGAGACCCGCCGCAGTGGCTCGCAGATCTCGGGTAAAAAGGTGCCCGTTCCCGACGCGTCCGTGGCGGACGTGGCGGTGGTGCTTGCCCGTTCCGAAGCTGGCTTGGAGGCCTGCCTGATGCCCCTGCGGCAGAGCGGTATCTCGATCGAGCCGGTCATCACCTTCGATACTAGCCGGGGCCACAGTGCGCTGACATTGGAAGGCGCTGACGTTCACGTGCTGGGCGAGAGGGCATTGGACAAAGGCGAGTGGGAGCGCCTGATAGAGGGTGCCGCCGTGCTGTTTGCCTGGGAGCAACTTGGTGTCGCCGAGTCCGCACTGATTCAAGCTCGTGATTATGCCTTACAACGCTTTGCCTTTGGCCGAGCCATTGGTTCGTATCAAGCTATCAAGCACAAGCTGGCCACCATGTACGTGAAAAATACGTTGGCGCGCAGTAACGCCTATTACGGCGTGTGGGCGCTTGCAGAGGGCAGTGAGGAGTTGCCGCTGGCAGCAGCAACTGCGCGCGTCGCGGCGATTCAGGCATCGACTTTTGCCGCTGAAGAGAACATTCAGACCCATGGCGGTATGGGTTTTACATGGGAATTTGACTGCCACTTCTATTACCGCAGAGCAAAGTTACTTAGCTTGGTCATAGGCAGTGAGGCAGTTTGGCAGGACCGGCTGGTCGCCGCTTTGAATGATCAGCGTGCAGCAGCCTAGAGGAGTGAGCAATGGACTTTAACGACACCCCTGAAGAAGCACGCTTTCGTGAAGAAGCCTCATCGTGGCTTGCGGAGAACGTGCCGACTGATGAGGCCTTTCGGGCGCTGACGCCGCTTGAGCAGGCCAAGCTCTGGCAAAAAAAGAAATATGATGCCGGATGGGCTTGCATTGGTTGGGCACCCGAGTTTGGTGGCCGGGGCGCCTCGGCCATTGAGGAGGTGATCTGGCGGCAAGAGGAATCGCGCTACGACTTGCCGGCAACTTTCTTTCTGATCGGCCAAGGCATGATCGCACCGACACTGATGGCCTGGGCGAGCGACGAGGCTAAGGCACGTTATCTGCCACCGCTGGCGAGCGGTCAGGAAGTCTGGTGTCAGCTCTTCTCCGAGCCCGCCGGCGGATCTGATCTGGCCGCGTTGCGGACCAGAGCCGAGCGAGACGGCGACGATTGGGTGATTAACGGCCAAAAGATCTGGACGTCCGGGGCACACTATTCTGACTACGGCGTCATTGTGGTGCGAACCGACCCCACCGTGCCAAAGCACAAAGGCCTGAGTTATTTCTACATCGACATGAAGGCGCCGGGTGTCGAGATCAAACCGATCAAACAGTTGACCGGCGACTCTGACTTCAATGAGGTGTATTTCACTGATGTGCGGGTCGCTGACAGCCAAAGGTTGGGTGAGGTCGGTCAGGGTTGGCAGGTGTCACTGACAACACTCATGAACGAGCGCGCCGCGATTGGCGGAAGTTTCGGTCAGATGGATGTCTCTCTGGCACTGTCCCTCGCCAGCGAGCTGGAGATCGACGGCCGGCCCGCGCTTGAAGATGCCTCGGTGCGCGCCAAATTAGCTGACTGGTACGTTCAGGAGTCGGGTTTGAAATACACCGGGTACCGCTCCCTGACGGCGTTGTCTCGTGGTGAGTTACCGGGCCCTGAAAACTCTATCGGCAAACTGGTGGGTGCACCCAAGATGCAGGCGATGTCTTCCTATCTTATGGATCTCTTGGGTGCGAGCGGTGCGATTTCTGACGGCGAGCTGGCTGCCAAAGCAGGCATCATTCAGCGGGCCTACATGGGCGCGCCGGGCCTGCGGATTGCCGGAGGCACTGACGAGATCATGGCCAACATCATCGCTGAGCGGGTACTCGGGCTCCCTCAGGAACCACGGCTGGATAAAGGGATCCCATTCACCGAGGTGCCCACAGGGTAAATAACGCCGGTTGAGTCGGGACGCTGGGACGCGCACACTCAGACCATGAGCCAGGAGACCACCACCCAGTTGCTCGTGCTGCCAACGGAATATGATGTGCCGGGTGAGGATGCCAAGGCATTCAGCGCGGCAGACGTAGACCAACGGTCTGCATCGCGTATGCTCAGAGTGCTAATGCTGTTCGCGTGGGCGCTGGCGGGGGTGGTCACGGTCTCCGCATTCATGGGCTACGGAACTCCCCTATCCAATCGTCTGGCCGCTGGCTGGTTCGCTGTTTTTTCTGTTTTGCTCCTCGCCTGGCCCAAGCTCAACCTGGCGTGGCACCGGGGTATTGCGGTGTCGATTCTGATGTTGATCGTGGCGCGGTGGTCGATCTCTTGGCTAGCTGCAGAACCTGCCGATGCTATGATTGGCGTGGTGATAGGACTCCTATACACCCCCGTCTTGGTCATCATTACCACCTTGTTGTGGAGTCGGCTCAGTCTTTACATTGGCGCAGTCACTGGCCTCGTGATGGGTGGAGTCGCCTTTGTTGGCAGTGGCCGCGAAGTACTCGCCGGCGCCTACCTCGCCGACTGGCGCATTGGACCACTGGTCTTGTGTGTCTACGGCCTGCTCTCCTGGCTGATGGGTATCTGGGTGCGCGAGCGAGACGAACTCCGTGAGACGGCCGAGCGGGTTGAGCGACTGCGTAAAGCCGCGAACACCGATACCTTGACCGGCATCGCCAATCGACGCGTTGCGGAGCGCGCGCTCAATTTATTTGCAGCTGGGCAGCGACGTTATGCGGTCATGATGATCGATATTGACCACTTCAAATTAATCAATGATGAGCACGGCCACGATACGGGAGATCGAATCCTGCAAAGGATCGCCGAAATTCTCAAAGGCCGTATGCGGGTTCAGGATACGGTGGCGCGCTGGGGTGGCGAGGAGTTTCTGGTGATCGTGGAGAGTGTCACGCGAGAAGAAGCGGCGGCGATCGCTGAATCGCTCCGCAGCTTAATTGAGCGGGGCACCAAGCAGATACTGGCGACCACCATCAGTGTTGGTGTGGCGCACAGCAACACCGGGCAGGGTGTTGACCAGATTCTCAAGCGCGCCGACGAGGGGTTGTACGCGGCGAAAAATTCCGGTCGGAATAAAGTCGTCACCGTCTAGCCATGGCAGCGCGCTTTACTCGGTCAGATCGAGACTGAATTTCAGAAAGACCTCATCCAGTTCGTATCCCAGATCTCGGTATAACGTCTGGCCCGGATAGTTGTCCCGCGCTGTTTCAAGATCCAGCCGAGCAG
>Ga0181606_10002100_pt1 | contig 17212 bp, 9 predicted proteins | sample 041ome_10_FD_132994 | JGI IMG/M metagenome (GOLD analysis project Ga0181606, IMG submission 132994) | Coastal salt marsh microbial communities from the Groves Creek Marsh, Skidaway Island, Georgia - 041412US metaG (megahit assembly) | ecosystem: Environmental > Aquatic > Marine > Intertidal zone... | reverse complement strand
GGGATACCACCAAGTGAAAGCATGCAATGTATGTTCGCACCGGTGGGATCCTCATGTGTATTAGTACGTTTTAATGCACCACCATTTTAGCCTGTTGCTGTTGCGCACCATTTGAATATTGCAATTGATATACTCCTTGACCTAAGCGATTTACATCTAATGTGGTAATCGAAGCATTTATGGCTTTTTGCAGCACTAATTGTCCTTGCACATTGTAGATCGCCACGTTTCCTTCAGCAGATTATGTATTGATGGTAACTGCATCAGAAGCAGGGTTAGGGAATATGGAAAAACTACTTTCTTCCGTCTTGTCGATGCCAACAGAACAGCAGAATTCATATTCAAAGTCGCCACACGAAGTGGTGCCTGTATCATACAATTCTTGAAGATGGTCTGAATAATCCTTCATTTTCAGAATTGCTCCGGTTCTATCATTCATTTTTTGTGCGAATACATACACCATCTCGAAGGAATTATTGCTTCCAGCTTCCAAGCTTATTGGCCCCATGCTGAAAACACCTCTTCGATCACCAGAAGGGTTTCCTGCAGAGAATTCGTCCCAGAAAGGAGTTGCAACACCACCAGTTCCTACGAAAACGGAATCTGACGAATCTGGAAACATGAATCGACATTCGATCGTCACTTTTTATGAGCGAATCGGTGTAGTTACTAGGCTTGAAACAGTGCGCAAAAGACTTGAGTTTCAGTTTGGATTTCAATTGGAGAACATACAGAAAGCTGGCTGGAAATGGTTGGTTGCAGGTATGGACATGCGTTTACTTCAAGCGACAAAGTTCCATCCAGGGATCAATGCTGGTTTCGGAGTTAAATTGGGTGAAAAGACCAATTTACTTGCGACATATTACAAAGGTTTTGTTCCGTATAGCCGATTTGATACGACTCACAAAACAAGCTGGTTTGGTTTAGGATTGTACTTTGACAGAGTAATTTGAGAGCATTGCATTCTACTGAAAGAATACTCATTGTTTTGGTCTATGTATTTAAATTGTGTGAGCAATGAATGACAGCTTATGGGAAAGCTTTGACTTGTAAACGACTGGCGCTTTTCCGCGATACTTTAAAATTATAATATATATTATGTTAAATAGAAGAAAACTAACTCAACCTGATAAACATCTCTATTCACCTATTCTTTACTCCCAGAAAAAAAAATGGTTTCGGTATTTTCACCATTTGCATCGCTGCGTGTTTGGGAATACTCTAAACGAATCCAGTCGGTTTTGTATTTGCCTGTTCCTTCTATCCGTATTACATGATCTGCTGAATAGACGGTCTGCGTTGGAATTATCAGAGAACTATCAGAAACCAATTGATAGTAAAAACTGTTCTGAATGTTCAAACGATTTGGGATGGTCGCATCTGCTACTACAATGATGCTGTCAAGCCTCCGAGGCAATAATGAATTTCCTGTACCATAGCTACCGACAAATACACCATCGAAATTTCGGTTATAGAACAACTTACATTGATCACCTGAATACCATTTTTCACAAATGCACTCGCCTTCATAGCAAGTTCCACCATTCACACATTCCGTTTTCTTGCACTGTCGATCACAACTGGACAACATGACAAGGCATACTGCAACTATGGAGATTATTTTGTTCATTAGGTTGACACAAAATTATACATAAAAAAAGACCAACACGATGGTTGGTCTTTAGAATACGTTCAATAGTTTTCTCTTAGTTGGAAAGCTTTTTACTCATGGCTTCGTACTTTTCCATCTGATTAGTACGTGCATAAAGTTCTTTCAATGAAGTCATGGTGCTGACATCATCAGGTTGCAATGCGTGTGCTTTTTCTAAGTATGGTAGCGCATCTTTCAACTGCTGATCAGCTTTATCTTTTGCTGCCTTGTATTTTGCATCATCGCTGATCATATTTGCTTCGTTGAGCATTTCTGCCCCACGGTTGTAATACAAAGCGCCTAGACTGTATGCTGCATCAAAATAGTCGTCTTTAATACTTAGTGCCTTGGCATAATCCTCTTTTGCTTTTTCAAAGAACGGACGAGACTCTTCTTTCTTGCCGTCATTCAACATACTTGCTTGCTTCGTATCGTAAATGTTGCCACGAACAAAGAACAAAAGGAAGTTGTTTGGGTCGTTTTGAACCGCTAGATTGAGGTTTTCAAGTGCTTTGTCGAACTCCTTTGACTCCAGGTAAATGTTAATCTCAGCCGTAATGATTTCTTGGCTGTTTGGAAGTTTTTCCCTCGCCTCTGCTAATGTCGCTTTGTACTGTTCCTTGTTTCCTTGCTCTTTGTAGAGGTTTGCCAAATTGATGTAGCTGTCTTCCAGGCTATAATTGATTTCAATGGCTTTTTTGAAGTCTTTCTCAGCTTCATCATACATCTTTCCATTCAATGCAGCAACAGCAGCACTATAAATGGCGCCTGAATCCACTGCCCCAGCCTCCATTCTAACAGAATAGCATTTTTCAAAGTACTTTACTGCCTCATCATACTTCTTCGCATTGAAGCTTTCTACTCCTTGCTGATAGCAAAAAGCAGCCAATCGCAGATACCTGTCGTTTACATCGTTCATATTGATGCGCTTGCTTCCCAACTCTTTTGCTTTTCCGAAAGACTCAATGGCCTTCATCAAACTACCTTCTTTCAAACTTGCAAAACGGGCATCTTCTGAGAAAAAGATTTGCTCGTAAATCTGGCCTCTGTAGTACCAAGTTTTACCATCAATCATTGTTTTTTCGTGGGTAATGGCTGGTTCTATTTCTGATTGAGCCTTTGCCAGTTCTCCATCTTGCAAGTAGTTGTATGCATTCAACACTTTTGCTCCTTGAGCAAACATTGCATTTGCACTTACCATAAATAGCACAGCTGCTACCAATCTTCTCATATTTCTAAAATTTTGTTCAAAAGTAGATAATCAAATACAAGACCAAAGCGAACTTTACTCTTCTGTTTCATTTTCTTCGGCTCCTTCCTCTGGGTTTTCGCTTCCAGCATCATCCGATCCTTCAGAAACAATTGGTTCTATCGGGTTACCCTCTTCGTAAAGTTCAACTTCGTCTTCTTCTAAAGCATCAACCTTGGCTACAGCTGCAATGGAGTCGCCACCACGCAAGTTAATCAATCGAACGCCCTGTGTGGCGCGCCCCATAACCCGTAATTCTGCCATCGACATGCGAATTGTAATTCCTGAACGATTGATGATCATAAGATCGTCCTCATCTGAAACGTTCTTAATCGAGATTAAATCGCCTGTTTTCTCTGTAATGTTCAATGTTTTCACTCCTTTCCCACCACGGTTGGTAATGCGATAGTCTTCAACAAGGGTTCGTTTTCCGTATCCTTTTTCAGATACCACAAGAACACTCTCTGAAGGATCACTAACGCAGATCATTCCTACCACTTCGTCCTTCGGACCTGCCAAGGTCACGCCTTTTACTCCGCTTGCGCCACGACCCATTGAACGCACATTGGTTTCGTCAAAGTGAATAGCCTTTCCTGATTTCAAGGCCATGATGATGTGATTTTCACCATTTGTCAACCGCGCCTCAAGCAAGGTATCTCCTTCCCTCACGCCTATCGCAATAATACCATTGGCTCGTGGCCTGCTGTATTGCTCCAACGGTGTTTTCTTGATGATTCCATTTTTCGTGCACATTACGATGTAGTGGTTGTTCAAAAAGTCTTCATCGCTCAAGCTTTCCACATTGATGTACGTCAGCACCTTATCGTCAGGTTCAATGTTCAGTAAGTTCTGAATAGCTCTTCCTTTCGAAGATTTTGTGCCTTCCGGAATTTCAAAGACGCGCATCCAAAAGCATTTTCCCTTCTCGGTAAACACGAGCAAATAGTTGTGTGTACTTGCAACGAAAAGGTGTTCTAAGAAATCCTCATTTCGAGTACTTGAGCCCTTGCTTCCTACTCCACCTCTCGATTGACGTCTATATTCTGTAAGTACCGTTCGTTTTATATAACCCAAATGAGAAATGGTTACTACTACCTCTTCATTCGGAATCATGTCTTCAATTCGGAAATCTTCGGCACCGTATACGATTTCGGTTCTTCGCTCGTCACCATATTTCTCCTTAATGGCCGTTAATTCTTCTTTGATGAGCGCCATTCTCAAATCTTCTGTATTCAACAAGTTCTTTAACCCTTCGATAGTTTTCATCAACTCGTCAAACTCTGCTTTGATTTTGTCTCTCTCAAGTCCGGTTAAACGCTGCAAACGCATGTCTAGAATGGCTCTAGCTTGGATTTCAGACAAATTGAATTTACTGATCAGTCCTTCTCTCGCCTCATCCGGGGTTTTCGAGGCGCGAATCAATGAGATTACCTCATCAATATGATCCAATGCAATCAATAAACCTTCTAAAACGTGTGCCCTCTCCTCGGCCTTACGCAATTCATACTTGGCTCTTTTGATCACAACATCATGTCGATGGTCCACATAATGAACGATCATGTCTTTCAAGTTCAATGCCTCTGGGCGTCCTTTTACAAGCGCGATGTTGTTTACACTAAAGCTTGTTTGTAGAGCGGTATACTTGAATAGGTGATTCTGCACCACATTTGGTATAGCATCATTTTTCAGTTCATAAACGATACGCATTCCGTTTCTGTCTGACTCATCTCTAATGTCCCGAATCCCCTCAATTTTCTTTTCGTTCACCAATTCAGCCGTGCGTTGAATCATGTCTGCCTTATTTACTTGATAAGGAATTTCATTCACGATAATTGCCGCACGGTCATCGTCATCTACTTCAATGTTTGTTTTCGCTCGCATTACGATACGTCCTCTTCCCTCTTCAAAGGCAGCTTTTACTCCTTCATAACCGTAGATGATGGCACCCGTTGGGAAATCTGGAGCTTTAATATGCTCCATTAATTCAGGAATCTCAATGTCCTTATTATCAATGTATGCTATGATGCCATTGATTACCTCGGTAAGGTTGTGAGGTGGCATATTGGTAGCCATGCCCACCGCGATACCGGAAGTTCCGTTGATCAACAAGTTTGGAATTCCGGCTGGAAGCACCTTAGGTTCTTCTAACGAATCATCAAAGTTAAGTTGGAAATCTACCGTCTCTTTGTCAATGTCAGCTAGCAGCTCTTCAGCAATTTTTCTTAGCCGAGCTTCTGTATATCGCATGGCGGCTGGACTGTCACCATCAATTGATCCAAAGTTTCCCTGACCGTCCACCAAAGGATATCGCAAACTCCAAGGTTGCGCCATTCTCACCATCGTATCATAAACAGAAGAATCACCATGAGGGTGATACTTACCCAGCACCTCTCCTACTATACGCGCTGACTTTTTATGCGCTCGATTGGAAAGTACTCCCAGGTCAAGCATTCCGTATAAAACCCTTCTATGCACAGGTTTCAAACCATCCCTCACGTCTGGTAGAGCTCTAGAAACAATAACCGACATCGAATAATCGATGTAGGCTGTTTTCATTTCATCTTCAATATTGACGCTTATAATCTTTTCTCCTTCTGCCATGTTGTCGTTCTATTGGTTGATTGCTGAATACGTCTCGGCTAGTGCGCTAAGACAAGTGTCCGAAAGTAACATTCGACACTCCGATAGCACGTAAAAAAAGGCTCTATTTTTAAACAAAATTCTGTTAGTATACTTAGTATATGGGAGGTTTTCAACAATGAGTTGAGACTAGCTTTGGATAAGTTAAAAAATCTACTACTTTGTTATGGCATTATCCTTGGTAAAGAGGAGGCAGTTTTAAGAATTATGGATACAAATTTTTCACCCAGAGTAAAGGACGTTATTTCGTTCAGTCGAGAAGAAGCATTGAGGTTGGGGCACGATTACATCGGAACGGAGCATTTCCTATTGGGAATGATCAGAGAAGGCGATGGTGTGGCGATTAAGATCTTGAAAAACCTTGAAGTAGACCTTTCTGAGTTGCGCAAACTGATTGAAAATTCAGTCAAAAGTTCAGAGGCAAGTGGGAAGCCATTGAATAGTTTAGGCAACATCCCTCTAGTTAAGCAAGCTGAAAAAACTTTGAAAATTACTTATCTGGAAGCGAAGTTGTTCAAGAGTACTGTCATTGGAACAGAGCATCTTCTGCTGAGTATTCTAAAAGATGAGAACAATGTGGCTTCAAGGGCGCTTTCCGCGTTCAGTGTAACTTATGATATCGTAAAAGAAGAATTAGAATTAATGTTGAATCAAGAAACACCTCGGTCGGAATCCCCCAACACGCCTAGCGATGACGATGATGAAGACGGACCTTCATTTGGCTCAGGATCTGGATCAGGCTCTGGGTCGTCAAGTCGCAGGCCAGGTGACGCCAAGTCCAAAACACCTGTTCTCGATAATTTTGGTCGAGACCTTACCAAAATGGCCGAGGATGATAAGCTCGACCCCATTGTAGGACGAGAAAAAGAAATCGAACGCGTTTCTCAAATTTTAAGCCGTAGGAAGAAAAACAATCCTATTCTTATTGGTGAGCCAGGCGTGGGAAAATCAGCCATTGCCGAAGGTCTAGCCTTGAGGATTGTGCAGCGAAAAGTATCACGCGTGCTCTTCAATAAGCGGGTCGTGACACTCGACCTTGCATCATTGGTAGCTGGTACAAAATACCGCGGACAATTTGAAGAGCGCATGAAGGCTGTGATGAACGAGCTTGAGAAAAGCCCAGACATCATTTTGTTTATTGACGAGATACATACCCTGGTTGGAGCTGGAGGTGCTTCTGGATCCTTGGACGCGTCTAACATGTTTAAACCTGCTTTGGCCAGAGGTGAAATTCAATGCATCGGTGCAACTACTTTGGACGAATACAGGCAGTATATCGAAAAAGACGGTGCGCTTGAAAGACGCTTTCAAAAAGTGTTGATTGAACCAACTTCTATTGAGGAAACAGTTCAAATTTTAATGAACATCAAAGACAAGTACGAAGCGCATCACAATGTTATCTATTCTGATGAAGCGATTAAAGCCTGTGTTCATTTAACAGATCGATACATCAGTGATAGACATCTTCCGGACAAAGCGATAGATGCTTTGGATGAGGCAGGATCTAGGGTTCACATCACGAATATTCGTGTTCCAAAAGCGATCATCGAGGTAGAAAAGAAGATTGAGGAGATCAAGGAAGAGAAAAATCGCGTAGTTCGGAGTCAGCGCTATGAAGAGGCTGCCAAGCTGCGTGATACTGAACGACAATTGATCGAACAACTTGAAACTGAAAAGAAGAAATGGGAGGAAGAAACAAAGAACCTCAGAGAGCCTGTTACTGAGGATAACGTAGCTGAAGTAGTAGCCATGATGACTGGTGTTCCAACCCAACGCATAGCTCAAAACGAGGGGTCTCGGTTGGTCAATATGGATGAAGAATTGAGAGGCTCCGTAGTAGGCCAAGATACTGCCATTGAAAAGGTGGTAAAGGCTATTCGTAGAAATAGAGCAGGATTGAAAGATCCAGACAAACCTATAGGAACATTCATATTCTTGGGGCCTACTGGAGTTGGAAAAACGCAATTGGCCAAGGTGCTAGCGCGCTACTTATTTGACAAGGATGACGCCTTGATTCGTATCGACATGAGCGAATACATGGAAAAATTTGCAGTATCACGCTTGATTGGAGCTCCTCCCGGATATGTGGGATACGAAGAAGGCGGACAACTCACCGAGAAAGTCAGAAGACGCCCCTACTCTGTTATCTTACTTGACGAAATAGAGAAAGCTCATCCAGATGTTTTCAATCTTCTGTTGCAAGTATTGGATGATGGTCAGATCACAGATAGCCTGGGAAGAAAGATTGATTTCAGAAATACCATTGTAATCATGACATCGAACATTGGTTCACGTCAATTGAAGGATTTTGGAACTGGGGTTGGATTCTCAACAAAAGCCAAGATCGATCAAGCTGACGACATCGCCAAAGGAGTGATAGAGAAAGCCTTGAAGAATGCATTTGCGCCTGAGTTCTTGAATCGAATTGATGATGTGGTGTTGTTCAACAATTTGAACCAAGACCACATTAAAGAAATCATTCATATTGAAATGAAGTCATTGCTTAACCGAGTAGATGAAATCGGCTATAAGTTGGTTGTTTCTGACAAAGCCCTTGAATTCATTTCTGAAAAAGGATTTGATGATAAATATGGCGCTCGTCCATTGAAGCGAGCTATCCAGAAATACTTGGAAGATCCGATGGCTGAGGAAATCATCAAAACCAACATTGAAGAAGGTGATGAATTGCACGCTGACTTGAATAAAGAAGGTGATAACATCGTAATTAAGGTGAAAAAGCCAAAGAAGAAAAAAGACACCGAGTCTTAAATCAAAAAGCCCCGATCACTCGGGGCTTTTTTTATTTCAAATTGTTTCTTTCTAGTTTGCTACTTCTGACATGAACTTGATTCGGATAATTCTGAGTTCTTCAGATGTATAGTCTTCATCATCCAGTTCCTCGAGAGCAGCCTCAATATCGGGTGTTTCTGCTTCCATGAAATAGTCATACACCTCTTCTAACCTGTCCTCGTCCACTACATCATCAATGTAATAGTCAATATTCACCTTGGTGCCACTGTCAACAATATGTTCTAATTCCTCTAGCAATTCATCGAAGCTCATTCCCTTCGCTTTTGCAATGTCTTCCAGCGGAATTTTCCTATCGATGGATTGAATGATATACACTTTAGTGCCGGACTTATTGACCACAGATTTCACAACCATGTCTTGAGGCCGTTCGATTCCGTTTTCTTCCACGTATGACTTTATCAAATCAATGAATGGCTTTCCGAACTTCAGAGCTTTGCCACTTCCCACACCTTGAATGTTTTTCAATTCATCCATGGTGATTGGATATTGGTTTGCCATGTCTTCGAGCGAAGGATCTTGGAAAACCACAAATGGAGGAACATTCTTTTCCTTTGAAATCTTCTTGCGTAGATCTTTGAGCAGGCGCATGAGGTTTTCATCCATCACAGCTCCCCCAACTTTTCCTTGCATCACGATCTCATTGCCCTTCTCTATTTCAGACATATAGTCGTGATCCTTATAAATACTATATGTTTCTGGTGGGTTCGCCATGAATTCCCTACCCTTTTCAGAGATCTTCATGAGACCATAGTTTTCGATGTCTTTATACAATAAGCCCTGAACAAGCGCTTGTCTTATTGCTGCCATCCAATATTTTGCATCAGTCTCCTTTCCAACACCAAATGCATCAATCTGGTGGTGCCTATAAGTAGAAACCTCGGATGTGTTCTTCCCGCAAATCACGTTAACGATGTGCTTCGCCTTGAAGCGCTGCTTTACAGCCTCAATTACTTTGAACAGAATGAGCATCTGTTCTACAAACTCGATCTTCTCCTTAGGGTTCACGGAGTTGTCGTCCATGTTGGCACCCTCACCATTCACTTCATCCCACTCTTCTCCAAAATAATTCAAAAGGAATTTCCTCCTTGAAACCGTAGTTTCTGCGTACGAAACAACTTCTTCAAGCAACTGTTTTCCAACTTCTTGCTCTGCAACGGGCTTACCGTTCATGAATTTTTCGAGCTTCTCAATGTCTTTGTAGTCGTATAATGCGACACAAACACCTTCTCCTCCATCCCTTCCAGCACGTCCCGTTTCTTGGTAATAGCCCTCGAGGCTTTTAGGCATGTCATAATGCACAACAAAGCGCACATCTGGCTTGTCAATGCCCATCCCAAAGGCGATGGTTGCTACAATCACATCTACATCTTCCATTAAGAATTGATCCTGGTGGCGTGATCGAGTGTTTGCATCAAAACCGGCATGGTATGGTAATGCCTTAATGCCATTTACTTGAAGAGAAGATGCTACCTCCTCAACTTTTTTACGGCTAAGGCAATAGATAATTCCTGATTTCCCTTCACGTTCTTTTACAAACCGTATGATTTGCTTGATGGGGTCAATCTTCGGACGGACTTCATAGAATAAATTCGGTCTGTTGAATGAGGCTTTAAATACAGAAGCATCATTCATACCTAAGTTTTTTTGAATATCTGATTGTACTTTAGGTGTTGCAGTGGCTGTTAATGCCATTACTGGAATCTCTTGATCAATTCCTTTTATCATTTCTTTGATACGTCTGTATTCAGGCCTGAAATCATGCCCCCATTCAGAAATACAGTGCGCTTCATCTACAGCAACAAAAGAAATGGTTACGCTTTTGAGGAACTCAAGGTTTTCTTCCTTGTTGAGTGACTCTGGAGCCAAATAAAGCATTTTGGTTTTTCCATTGGTCACGTCTTCTTTGACCTGGGTAATTTCCGTTTTATTCAATGAACTATTCAGGAAGTGAGCAATATTATCTTCACTGCCGTAACTGCGAATTGAATCTACTTGGTTTTTCATCAATGCAATCAATGGAGATATTATGATTGCAGTTCCTTCTTTTATAAGCGCTGGCAGCTGATAGCACAGAGATTTTCCACCGCCAGTTGGCATGATTGCGAAGGTGTCGTTCCCTGCCATCACGCTTTCAATCACCTCTCTCTGCATTCCTTTAAAAGAGTCAAACCCGAATTGTTCTTTCAACGCCTCTTCTAAAGTTATTTGCTTCGTGTCCATAAATACAAAATGCTTTAGCTACTAAAAATACTACAATAGTTTAAATAAGGAAGCAATCTAGCGAGGAGGATGATTTCCCCTTTGATCATCGCTTTTAAGAAAGTTAGAAAATACAAAAAGTATTACTACTGAGGAACAAAAAATAACCACCAATGTGAGGAGACTTTTTCTGAACACCTGCTCCACTTCGATGATGTCCCAAATGGATAAAACTGCAAGCACAGAAAAGAACAATACTGCTAAAATCAGTATTGACGCGGTTATTTTCTTTATACTATCTACCATGGTCAACTATTTTACGGTTTCACGATTCCATACTAACTCTGTGATGGGTTGTTCATCAAGGAAGTAATATTTTCCTCCCCATGAGTGTACCACTCGTTTATACACCTCTTCTCGCCCATTCACTATTACACGCCTGACAGTCACTTTTGTTCTTCCTTCGTCAAACGTTTCTTCAATTACACGTCTTTTATTGTCTTCTTCTTCTGTGGCCGCAACTTTCGAAAGCTCAGCAATCATTTCATCACATTTTTGCAAGCGCTCTTGTGCATGACTTTGTCTTGGCAATATTGTTAATGCATCCTGGTATTTCGTTTTGGCCTCCTCGTAATTTTTGTCCAAGAAGAATTTATCTGCAATTGCTATGGCTGCATTGTATTCCTCTTTGATTCTTGCTTGTTCAGCTTTTTGTTCCAAGTCATCGATCATGCTCAGTTTTGATTTTGGAAGGGCTTCATCAGGGAAGATTGCGAGAGCAGCAGTATAGCTTGTGCGTGCAACAACATAGTCTTTGGAAACCATCGCTTCGTTTCCTGAACGCATGTAATTATTGTATTCAGCTAATAAATTGGCCTTTGCAGTTTCCTCTTTCTCTTTGGCTTCTTTTTCCACAATCAACTGATCGATCTTTTTGATTTGAGAAGTTGGAAATGGATCTGATGGGTTTTGAGATTGAGCTTCTGTGTAAGAGGCTCGAGCGGCTCTATAATCTCCTGCATCAAGTTCTCCTTGTGCTCTTTTCAAGAGGTTTTCATAGGCCTCTTTCTCCTTCGCTTCAGCTTCAGCAGCTGACTGTGCAGCAGCAATAGAATTTAATATTCCTTCGATTTCAGCAATTTTATTTTTAGGATACTTTTCATTTGCCTTCACAGACAAGGCTCCGTTGTACTCAGCAATGGCATTAGCATATTCACCTCTGTTGAAGGCTGCATCACCAGAAGCGATTCTCTTGTTGTAGGCATCATCCAATTCAGCTTGTTTGGAGACTTTAGCAATTTCTGCTTCTGCAAGTGAAATTTGGGTTTTTGGGTAACTCTCATTTGGTTTTAAGCCCAAGGCTAATTTATAGTTCGCAATAGCTGTATTCCAATCTTTTTTGCCGAAATCTTCGTTCGCAACGGCAATTAATCCTTCATATTCTTTTTGCTTCTTCAGTTCGGCTTCTTTCTTCGCATTCTCGCTTTCTAAGGCAGCTAACCTTGAAAGTTCGGCATCAATTTTCTTGACTAGATCTGAAGGGTAGATTTCTTTTGGCTTAATCGAAAGTGCGGCCTGATATTCTGTCTTGGCAACCTCGTAGCTTTTAGCTGCATATGCCTTATCAGCTCGAGCGATGGCTGCCTTGTAGTCATTGTCCAGCTTTAATTTTTCTGCTTGCAACTTATCGGCTTCGGCCAATTCGCTCAATTTTGTTTGGATAACTTCAAGCTGAGTTTTCGGGTAGACTTCATCCGGTTTTATTCCCAATGCTGCTTGGTAGTGTTGTTCTGCCAGTTGATAGTTTTGAGTATTGAATGCTGTGTTAGCCTTGTCAATCTTATCTGCATATGCCGCATCAATTTGTGCTTGCTTTTGCTTTTTCTCTTGTTCTAAAGCCAAATCAGCCAGACGAATCTCTATCTCCTTGAGTTTTGACTTAGGATAGGCATCGTCTTTGTATTTCAGGGCATTTTGGTACAATGCCCGTGCATTGGTGAATTCATTTTTTGCATAGGCGGCGTCAGCCTTCGCAATTTCATCGTTGTACTGTTTGTCTTTTGCTGCAAGTGCTGCGGCTGCTTCACGCTCTAGCTTTTGCTTTGCGAAAAGCTCCTGACTTTCTTTCAATCGATTCTTTGGATAATCTTCAGATGGTTTCAACGCAAGTGCTTCTTGATAAGCAGCTATTGCAGCCTCGTAATTCTGGTTTCCGAATGCCTGATCTGCCGAAGCGAGCACAGAAAGATACTTTTCTTGCGCAGCTCCTTCCGTATTGAGCTTTGACTCTACCTGTGATAGCATTTGGCTTGCAATTTTTGAGTCGGGTTGCATCGACTGGGCTGCCAATAAATTGTCTTTGGCAAGTAAATAATCGCCATCATCTATCGCGGCCTGCGCATCTTTAATCGCCAATTGATAATCTTCCTCAAGGCGCTTCTCCTGTTCTTTTTCTGCTTTTATCTTGTCTTTTTGAGCCTGCTCTAAACGGTCAACTTCAGCTTTGATTTCTCGAGTGTAGAGTTTGTCGTCAACGAAGTTCTCTACGTTTGGCTCATAGTAAACCTTACCTATTGGTTTGTCTAGAATAGAATAGTCCACGCCATCCATTCGTTTGAACATGTCTACTACAAACCCACCAAATTCATATCCCCAAAGTTGTTCGTCAACAGGAACATTATTCGTGTTGAGGTAAAGCTTTTTTGTGACGTAGGAAGATTTTGAAATCTCGATGATGTATTCATGCCCAAAGTCCAGGTATAAGTCAAAACGACCATTATTTCCTGTAGTCACCCGTTTTAACTCTACTCCGTCTTGATAAAGCGCAATGCTCGCTCCGGTGATCCTTCCTCCATCTTCATCCTTTACTGTGCCATCAACGGCAAGGTTATTCGGATCTTGGGCCTGCAAAGACAGACTGAGCCAAAGGATAAAACTGATGAAAGAAAATGTAAATTTCATGCGATGCTTAGACTCATCGAAGTTAATTAATGTCACTCAAGTTATCTAGCGTTGATTGACTTAATTAGCCCAACGCTACATTATGAGCAACCAACTGCTTGAAATAGGGGGTTATTGAGGCTCTGGCCCCAACTCAATATCTGTAGTAATGCGCAATCTGAACTTAGCGTTCTTCATGTCTTTAAAATCTTTATTGTCATTATACAAGCGAACCGCAAAGTCGCCAGCGATAATGGTATAAGATTTATCATCCTTAAGATTGGCTTTCACCTCATTGATTCTGAAATATCCAAACGGCTGAAAAGTGGGTGGGTTGTCAGATCTCCATTCAACGCCTGCAGTATCGATGTAGGAAACTACAGCTCCTTCTTGAGCATTGTTGTTCCAGAGCGTATCTTCAATTGCATTGTTTCCAACACGTCCCCAACGTATAAAGTCTTCGCGTATCGATGGATTGTCAATGTAGTCTTGAATATCCCAAAAAGCCAGTGTATCCATAGTGCTGAAAGGAAAAGCAAGAGAGACTATGTCACGCGCTGCGCGATCTAACTCTATTGGATCAACAACAATGGTCGGATCTGTTACGTCAAGCAAAAGATCACGGTATTCTTTGGTAATTAGTTTAGTATACGGTGCGTAGTGCCAACCAAACTTCGGAAAAGGAGGAAATAATTGTTCGGCTGCTGAACCCGTAGTGTCGAATATTTCTTCGTTGCGCTCATCGCCTAAAACATTGATATAATCGGTAGGAAGCCATTGCGTTGAATCATTCAACTCCTCAAACGTCATGGTATCCGCTTGCCTTCCCCATGTGAATTGGAAATAATAGTCATTATCAATGATATGAATGGATGGCTCTGGGGCTGGTACAGAAATATCAGGAAGATTTGGCGTTTGATCTTTACATGACCAAAGCATCAATGCACAGGCAAATAATACAAGTGTTTTTCTAACCATAAGCTTAAGCTAAAGCGGTAGCGAATTTACAAAATAGACGTATTGAACGAACTCAACGTTAAATAATTGTAATATTCATGTGTTCATTACCTTGAAAATGCTTGAGGAATAAGCCCCACTTGATAGGTGTTGATGAGCCCGAAGTCATGGTCATACTTCAACACTTTACCCCTTGAAAGATAGTCATCTACGTCTGAAATGTAGACTCCTTTTTCGTCCACAAAAATGCTGTATGGGGTCTTTGCTTCATGGCTAAATGACCGCGAACTTCCATCTTTAATATTTAGCTGAGAAACCCTGCCATTGAACAAAACATAGCAACTGGATGCATATAATGCGGCTCCTGATATGCGCGAATCGAACCGTTCTACTTCCTCTTTTTGCAATGTTGAGGTGATGCTTATTAACCGTGCGCCTCCAGCCCTATCGTTCCCAATAACATAAATGGTTTCGTTTATTGAGAATAGGTATGCCGGCTCGACATCTAAGGCAATGGATGAAACGAGGCTCAGATTCGTTGGCTCATACATCAACAACGCTGAATCCCTCATACTGGCAACATACAAGGCACCCGCATTTACGAGCATTCTTTCTGTCCAATCTGAAGATGGCACTGAGCGTACGATTTCTGCAGATGCGATATCTAGAAGCGTTAAGTGCTTTCCACCAAAATCACTGACCACTGCCAATGATTTGTCCAGCATCACCATGTGTCTGGGTGAATTGAACCCATCGATGACATCAATTTCTTTAAAAGTGGAGTCGTTGACGATGCGGATTACTCCAGAATTATTGACTACTAAAAACAAACTGTCGCCTACGTGTAAAATTGACTGGAGAACGTCACCTAGCTCGTAGTCATTGGCTCTTGAAAAAACATCATTTTCTACGCTGTCTTCAGCGAGATCAAGCACACTTAGTGAGGCATTGCTGTATTGGAAATTTCCTTCGCACCCGATGTAAAGCAATTCTTTGGTTTGAGTTTCGATAATGTTCGAGTTCTCAGAACCTATGGGCCCGAAATACTCTTCTTTTTGGCAAGAGACCAACATTACCAGCATGCACCAAACAACTATCTTTTCCATGTAAGATTGATTTGGAGGGTATACATTCTGCCAGGCATGGGGCGCCATGGCATATTCTGATATTGCCAGTCTAAGAGATTGTCAATGGCTGCAATCAGCTCAATGATTGCGTGTTTTGAACAACTCAATAGATAAGAACCAGAAACAGAAGTCAGGTGATACGAAGGCATATAAGCTGATTCATCGTTGGCAATGAATCGTTTATCCATGAACTGATAGAGAGCATTGAAACGAAGAGTTTTCAACCTATATTCCAGTCCGGTATTTAAACTGAGCTGAGGGATGTAAGACAACTTTTTGGTGTTTTTTTTTGAAGAACCGCCTCGCGCATCAATAAACTGACCACTTCCCGTCAGTTTCAGAGAGTGATTTTGAATTAAAACTGCCTTTTCGAGGTATATATCAATTCCTTGCGATATTGAATAGTCCACGTTAATTGGACTGAAAATGCCACCATTGGGCAACCAACGAATTCTATTGGTGTAATCTCCCATGAATCCTGAAGCTCTGGCTATGAATGTTCGTGTTTGGTAGTTCAGTCCTATCTCCATTAAATTTCCTCTTTCGGCCCGCAGCAATGCATTTCCACCAGGCTGCCAATACATTTCATTCAATGTGGGGAATCGTGCGCTTTGTGAAGCAGAAGCTGAAAGTGTGATTGGAACGGTTGTCACTGGCTTGAATGTAACGCCACCAAAAGGCAACACTGAATTATTGTCGTTGAAAGAAGCATAACGAGAGCCAAGTTCGACTAAGAATCTATCATGTAAAAAGTGGAGTTCAGCATTGATCATGGCATTTAAGGAATTGCCTACCTCATTTTGAATGTAGTTCTCTGATTGAGCATCGATGTGCGTTTGATTCACCTGACTCCTAATCTTTAATTTTTTATTTAAGATCCATGTAATATCAGCTTGATTATGAATGGCTTGAAAGTTATTGGAGTTTGAGATGTTCACTGTAGAATCACTGTAAGCATTCACATTGTCCTCCAACATGGTACGATAGCTTAAATTGAATTTTTTATTAGGAATGAAATCGATAATAGCCATTGACCTATGCACAACATCACTCTGATGAGCAACTGTAGGCGCGGAATTGATGGGGCTTGGAATATTTCGATCGGTTTCGTTGTACCAATAAATTAAACTCACGTTCAGCATTTTGGAAGGCATGAAACTGAGCATCGGAGAAATATTTTTTCTTTCAAGCGCAGCATCCTGCATGATCAAGGTATCGTATGGATGTGCACTTATGTCAATAAATGGGTAGCGATTCGAAAGAAGCTGTAAATCGCCATTCACAGAAAGTGAAGCGGGCATTCTAAAAAGCTTGAAATTCTGATTAACCCTGATCGATTGAGAGTAGTTTTCAAACGATGATATGTTCTGACTGAGCTGCACGTAGCTATCTTGATAATTGGCTGATTGATTTAGGAGCACTCCTCCTCCCAGCCCTCCTGCTGAGTACAAATTCATTGAATTACCCGTGACAATACCAATGCTCGAGAACTGAGACATGGGAATGGTAGAAAAATCAATCGTACCTAACATGGGTGAATTGATCGATAAGCCATTCCAAAGCAATTGCGTGTGGTTGGCATCTCCACCTCTGAAAGTTGGTGTGGCCAAAAGCCCGGGCCCCAAATTCTTAAAATTG
>Ga0181606_10002096_pt1 | contig 17229 bp, 11 predicted proteins | sample 041ome_10_FD_132994 | JGI IMG/M metagenome (GOLD analysis project Ga0181606, IMG submission 132994) | Coastal salt marsh microbial communities from the Groves Creek Marsh, Skidaway Island, Georgia - 041412US metaG (megahit assembly) | ecosystem: Environmental > Aquatic > Marine > Intertidal... | reverse complement strand
TCTCTTACTAATACAATTCTAATATATTACTAATATAGGCTAACATGCTCAGTTTGGTCGAGGTTGCTCGACTCACCTTGAGGTCTGCCAACGAGAGTTGTAGCCGACAGATCTGGTGTGCATAAGAATTAAATAATGAGTGAGCTCTGTTGGACCATTACAACTCACAGGTAGCACAAAGTCGTCGTTAGGCAATGTGTGTTCCAGCGTTTATAAGCAGTAAGTAAAGACGTTTAGCGTAACCGCGTCTCCCTGTAAAAAGGTTTTACTATAACGATGTGTTTGACTTTGACGGGAAAAGTTGAATTTGCACTTGGCCTAATCAGGCTAAGTGTGAATGAAAGATCAAGGAAAAGTACTAATAAATAAGATTACAATACTAATCAATTCGAACAATATAAAAAAATTCGATATTTTAAATAATTCGTCGAGTATAACGAAGTGATACGAAGACGAAGATGCCGTAAGGCATCTGTTAATAACTCCCAAATGAAAGTATATAAATGACCTTTGAAGAATTCCAAGAATTATTCCTTAAATGGACAGAAGAAGTTATCGAAGCAAAAAAAGGAGATGGATTTCCAATATGTCCTTTTGCTAGAAGAGCAAGACTACAAAACAAGATACAGTTTATCAATGCCTTGAGTGATACATCAGATCAACTTGAAACCTTTGATAAGGAAAATTATGAAATAGAAATTGCTTGGTTAGGTGATATACGTGACATGTCACTTGTGGAAATAGAACTAGAATCACTTAGAAAGAAATATCCTGACTTGTTATATTTTACTAGTTCTACAACATCAGGATATTTTGCTAAAAACTTTACTAATTGCGTGTTTATACAGTTACATGATGATATAATGGAAAAACGCAAATACTTACATTCTACCAAATATTATGAAAGTTGGCCAGAGGAATATTATAAGTTAATTACTGGTTAACGATTTTTGTTACTCATTGCTTGCTGTTGTCTTTCAGTTTTTTCGTTAATTCGTTTAACCAATAGTGTAATGGCAGGCAATGGCATTGTCATTAAATCCTGGTAACTGAAAGATCCTCCGCTGTAAATCATAACATCTAGAAGATTGGATTCCAATACTTCTTGTTCTTGATTGTATCTTTCTACAATTTTTTGAACTTCTCGCGGCTCACTAACGGCTATGAGCCTTCGAAAAAATTTGCGACGTCTAGCTCAATTTCTGTTTCCCACTGGTGTTTACATTCTTGACAGGTTGCTTTGGCTTTAGTGTCTAAGCCATTGTCGCTTAAATCCTCAACTTTATCCCTAATTAGATCATAATCTTTCTTACTAATAGATTGTAACCATTCAGAAATAGTGTCTCTTTCAGAAATGGATTCAGATTCGATGTTTGATTTAACACTTCTAATACAGTTTGTGATTAATTTAACTGTTAAATCTGCTAGTTCAACAAATACTTCTCCGTATTTTTTAGCAAATTCTTCTTCATCCATAGTACTCTGTCCACTTAACGAGTTCAACAATTTTTGTTGTTTTACTTGTTGAATTTGTAAAAGCGTTCTATCTTCGATATTAAAAGGCTTTACTTTAACAATAAATCCATTGTCTAATGTTATAGTATCCTCAATATCTATAGATTTTGCTTTGGATAACATATTACTAGTGTTGATAGTCAACATGTTTAAGTGTTCGCACTGTGGACATGTCATATCTACATCTAAACTATCACCATAACTAGCCTGTCTGATGGCAAGTAAAATAACTAACAGATCATTAACTGGAACTTGTCTTGGATCAGTTATATCTGGGCAACAACTTTCAATTAAAGCCATGGTTGCCTCACCATTAAACAAAGCATCAGGAGTTTTAGTAATAAGTTCATCTCTAGCAGTCATAGCATACACAGCAAGTTCACCGTCGACGCTAAGTTTTAATTTTGGTTCGTAATATTTCCCTCCGCTAGGTAGAGAAATATACAATGCTGGTTTTTTATACGCAGCGATTAAGGGGTTTTGACTCATATGGTGTTTTCTCCAAATAAATACATATAATAAATGCGTCTATTGTATTTATACCATTAAAATAGTAGTTAATTATGAGCGATTTTGACAGACTAATAAGACGAGCGCAAGATAACCCATGGGCTTCTGAAGCCACTTTTGAAGGGTTAAGTCGCGCCGCCAATACAATGTCTGATGAATTATTAGAAACCATTAATATCCTTAGACAAAAATTTGAATTACCCAAGTTAGAAAGAGAAATATTAAACTATGCATCAATAGTAGATGATGCCATACAAGAAGGTTTAACAGACACATCTAGAAAATTCCAAGAAATTGTATCCAACATGGAAAGAGATGCAGATCCTATTAATGCTGTTGGTGAACTTATGAATATGGGTGCTAATGCTACCGGCAAAATGATAAGGGGAAGTACTGATCTTACAACTAAAGCATTTCCTAAATTTGGAGAAATGCTAAAAAGTATAGGTATAGGTACAAAGGGTAAGAATAACTGGTTAGCAACTGCTGTTGAATTTGGCGCAGGTATGATTACTGGCTTGACTGTTATAGTAAAAGAACAAGAAAAAGCCGCGCGACTGTTTATTGACTACGGATTAATAGTTTCAGATATCGCAAAAATGACTGATATGCGAGGAACTCTTGCAGATGTAGGCATGAGTATGGCAGAACTACAGCCTATACTTGCAGAAAACAAAGCAGTATTTGCAAGAATAGGTGGTGATAGTTTTAAAGGCGCACAAACTTTCATGACGTTTGCTGCAGAATTTGAAGAAGCAAATGGAGATCTTGCTGATTTTGGTTTAACTACACAAGAATTAGCAAAGCGTTTAGCAGAAGAAGCAAAGTTGTTGTATGGTATAGGCGAATTAGATCAATTAGATAATAATCGTAAGAAAATAATTAGCGATAATTTCATGAAAAGTCAGGCTGGTGTTACAGCGATGGCAGAAGCAACAGGTGTTCAAAGATCAGAATTACTGAAATCTAGGATGGCTGCCAGAGAAGATATCAACTGGAGACAGTCCTGGGCTAGAAACCAACAGTATATGATGGAAAACTTTACAGAAGGACAACGAAAAAACAGCAATGAATCCTATGAGATGTTAGCGATTATGTTTGATCAATTTTTGCCTGATATGGCAGAACAGGCAAAAAATTTAATGATCGATACCCATAAAGATATGCGTATTAATGAAACTGCTAGAGATAATATAAGTGATTCATTATATGAACAGTTGACTACCATAAGTCCTCAATTTGCTGAACAGTTTTTAGATATTGTAGAAATGCCAACAAAAGGTGATTTTAGTGACGAGCAAGCATTCGCAGCATTCCAAAATTTAATAAAAACATTGCAAGATTCTGAAATTAAAAAGGGTAATGCAACCAGTGATAATATACATGCAGCAAATACAGCAATCGTACAAGCAAATACCCTTCAAAAATCATTCACGGAAATGACACTAGAACAGTTTAAGGCGTTAAGAAATAAAGCAGCAGCAAAAGCAGAAGATGCAGACAAGCCTATTGATGCAATGGATGCTGTAAGAAAAGGATTCCGTAATGCTATGCATACTATTACCCCTGGTTTTGAAACAATGGGAGCGGGTGTAAATGTATTCACAGATAGTGTTAATGGGGTAGGTGATATTTTTGCATCCTTGGGTATAGGATATAAAAATCCAAAGAAACAGATACAATCACAAGAGAAAAAGAGAATTAAAAGAGTAAAAGAATACGATAACGACATTAATGGTATACGAGAAGAAATAAATGATTTGAAAAAGAGAAAAGCCAATCCCGCCTGGTGGGAATCTCCTGAACGTATTCAACGTGCCATCAACGCTAAAGAAAACGACATCAAAAGACTTGAAGAAGAACGCAAATATCTTGCTAAGAATAAAATTACTAAAAAAGGTCAAAATGTTGCAAAAATAATGCAACAATTTAAAGTGGAAAAGAAAAAAGCTGCATCTCAAGTTGAAAAACAAAAACAAGAAGTAAGAACAAAAAATGAAGAAGCGCCTAAAGAAAAAAATATACTTGAAAAAATGGCTGAAAGAGATAAAAGAGATGCGGAATTTGCAGAACTACTTAAAGGTAACTTTGGTTCTATAACAAATATTACTGAAACAGATGAATATAAAAATGCATCCAGTATTGAAAGAGCAGAGATGAAAGTGAAACATAAGGAATCACTAAAAGCAAAAATGTTAGAGTTGTCAGGTGGTGATTCAGACAAACTCTGGCAGATGTTCCAGCAAGTTTCAGATAAAGAGCAAATACATACACAAGCAGGACAAGCATGGCTAGGTGCAGGTGGAGATAAAAGTCAAGAAAGAAGTCAAAACTTAACTTCAATAGCATCAGCGTTACATGATTTAGCAACATCAGCAGAAAAAGAAAAAACAATGATGGAACTTTATGAAAAAGAACTATCAGGTGATAATGCTGATATGAAAAAACAGTTCTCAGATGATACTTTCATGGCATCTATGAATGCAACTGGTGATTCTAAAAATATTCAAGGCTGGAGAGCTGGTAAACTAGAAAAAGAATACTTATATTGGCTACGAGAACAAGATCAAAGTGGTAATAAAGATGTTAAGATGACAGAAGAAAATAAACAGCGTCTTTGGGAAATAGAAAATAAAGGATTACTTACTGAAACTAACAGTGAACAACAAGAATTACAACAAGACTTGGAAAGAATGAAGAAATCTACTACCGAACTACAACGTAGTAAGGAGGGATTCTTCAGCGGTATGTTCTGGGATGACGAAGATGAACAGAAATTGCAAAATGATATGCGTATGTTAGAAGATCTAGTTAGAAAAACAAATTATAACTTGAAACATGTAAATACTAGAGATACAGCAGATGCGAACTAAAGGAAGAATGAATGGCTGATGATAATGGTATAGACCCTAATGTAATTGCACAAATCTTATCGAGAAATGGCGATTGGGCAACTGAAGCCACCGCACGAGATTTACTTAGAGCATTACAGGATTATTCAAAATATGAAAAGGCTTTAGAGCAAGCGGCTAAAAAAGTCGAACAGTCTGCTGAAAATATAGCAGAAGCGACAGACCATTTAGGAGATAAAACAAAGAAATCTGCTAAAAAAGCGGCACGTTCACAAAATGATGCAGGAAGAAGAACAGCTCGATCCTTCAATAACTTAATTAATAGATTTAATCAAACAGAAAGACCGTTGTCTGCAATGGTTGATTTGTTTGGTGATGCTGGATCTGGATTTGGTAAACTATCTGACAAGTTACAGAAAATAGGAGATGGCGGTGCTGGCTGGCAAAAAATGCTGGGTGGTGTTACAAAATATCTAGGTCCTATTGCAGAAATGGGAATGGCATATGCTGGTTTTGTTGCTGCTAAAGTAGAACAATTTGCAGAAGCACAAAAAACACTTATTGATGCTGGCGCAATATACATGGAAGGAGGCCTACAAGGTTTCGAGGCTCTTCGTACAAGAACATATGATGCTGGTATCAGTTATCAAGACTTAGCAAACATTGTTAAAGAGTATGGTATAGGTGTAACAACGTTGAGCAACGGTGTCAGCGGTGGTACTGACAAGTTTGTTGATTATTTTACAGCAATGAATGATACAGCCAACAAGTTTGGTGATTTTGGTATGCAAAGTAAAGAAATGGCAACGGCTTATGCTGAATATATTGAAGTACAACGTGTAACTGGTGCTATTAATAAGAACACACAAAATGCACAAGAAAAATTAAACAAAGGATTCACACAATTAATGTTGGAAACAACAGCGGTTGCTGCATTAACTGGTGAAAACAGAACAGAGCTATTAAAAGGACAAATGGCTGCCTTGCGTGATCCACAGTTAGCAGGTACCGCTGCGATTCTAAGAAAAGAAGGAAGAGAAACACAAGCAAAATTTGTTGAAGAATTTGCTAAGGCTAGAGGCGTAATAGGTAAGCATTTAGGATCTAAGGCTAATGAAGCATTAGATGCTATGCAATTAGAAATGATGACAGCAGCTAGAAGTGGTCAACCTATCAATTTTGCCAATACTATGGATGCTCAAACACTTACTGCTATGAGAACTCTAATGCCAGGGTTTGTAGAACAGTTACAAGATAGATTTAATGCTGGTGAGAATATTGAAAATTTACAACAATATATGCGTACTAGTTTTATGAATATAAGTCAAAAGGCTGATTTTACCGCCGCCGCGGCTCAAGATGGATTATTCCAAACAATGACTGATATGATGAATGGTGGTCTGGCGTTAAAACAAGCACAGGGTAACCTTACTAATGCTACAAAAGAAGATATGGATCAAGCAAAAGATGAGGCAGGAAAACAACTATCAGCGTCTGGAGAAATTGTTAAGAACTTTAACGAACTAACTGAAGGGTTTTATAAAGCACAAGATGCATTTACCATGGACTTGGAAATGGCAAGTGATACTATGGGATTCTTTGGTAAAACTTTGAAAAATGGCGCAGATGTATTACAGGGTATTAGCAAATCTGCAAGAAGAGATCCTCATGCTTTTACAATGAGTGAATTTGGAGAGATGGGTTCTGATAGTAACTCACCGCCTGGAAGAGCGTCTGGCGGCCCTGTAACAGGAGGAAAACCTTATGTGGTTGGTGAAGAAGGACCGGAAATTATTGTACCAGATGGAAATGCAGAAGTTCTAAATAATGATTACACAAATGAATTAATGAAATATGTGTCAGATGTAACTAGTGGAGCAAATCCTTATTATGATAAAATGAGAAACCTGCAAGATTTATATCAATCAGAAGGTTTTGATACAGTAGGAGGTCCAGCAACAAAACAACATCGCGCAGATAGAAATACTTTAATGTATCTATCACAGTTTAACAATGCAGACTACGACACTATTAAAGAAGAATTAATTAATAAACAGTCTGAATACGATCAATATCAAAATCAATTGACAATACTTTTGAAAGAAAAAAGAAAAAATAGAAAATCAGGCGAAGAATCGTTTCTTAAAACAGAAGCATTTGATAAGTTGAAATGGCATAAAAAACAACTCACTAATGATATTAGACACTTAACGGGAATGATGTCAGCAGCTCCGTTGCCAGGAGATGTATTTGATAATACTAAAGGAGATTTTGCTACAACTAAAAGTGAAGCTGCTGAAGCCAAAGGAACAGCGATGGTTTGGGCATCAAAAGGAGAATCTCGACAGCCGCTAGTTGAAACAATGATATCAACAAATCAAATGTGGAAGGATAAAGAAGCAAGATTAGAACAAATAGCACGAAATATGGCAAAAAGTGCCGGAGCAGACTATGACACTCTAATAAAACCATTAAAATCTGTAACACCAGAAAATTCAGTATTTAAAAATAAATTTAGAAAGAAACGTGAAAATGAGACTTCTGTAGTAGGTACATCAAGCAAAGATAGGTTTAGATTTGGTCAAAATGATGGTTATACGCCTAAAACATTTAGTACAGGAAAGATAGCAATGCCTGCAACTAACCAAAACAAAAAAGAAGGCTTGACAGGTCTTTCAAATAGTGTTACACTGTTTAAAGAGTTTGAACAATTAATATCTAATGCTAAGGACAATTATGTCATTAAGCGAGCTCAAGAAAATCTAGACGCATAAATACATATATAATTTAAAGGCATATAATACTCATGAGTTGGAAGAAACATTTTACAAGATATGATGGTGGTGATGGAAAATCACATGCCAAAGCAAATCGCTGGCAGAGTTGGTTACCAGAAGTTTATTCTGGCCAGCCTAATCGTACAGAACGCTATCAGCAGTATGATCAAATGGATATGGATAGTGAAATTAACGCGGCTCTAGATACTATTGCTGAATTTAGTACACAGGCAGATACTAGTACTAAATTACCACTGATGATACATTTCAAAGACGATGCTACTGAATCAGAAGTAAATGCTTTGGAAACAGGATTACGCCAGTGGTGTAATATTAACGAGTTTGAACGCAGAATGTTCGGTATCTTCCGTAGTACTATTAAGTATGGAGATCAGTTCTTTATTCGTGATCCTGAAACATGGAAACTTATCTGGGTATCTCCTGAAGATGTAACTAAGGCTATTGTAAATGAAAGTACTGGAAAAGAAATTGATCAGTACATTATGAAGAATGTAAGTTTAAATTTACAAGACCTAGTAGTAACAGATACCAGAAAATTACAAAATAGTGCCGCAGGTGCAGGTACTGGGTATACAACACCAGCAGGCAGAGGCGCAGGAATCTGGCATGGCGGGTACAATGCAAGCAATACTGAATATGCTATTGATGCAAGCAATGTTGTACATATTTCTTTAACAGACGGTATGAGTTTAAACTGGCCATTTGGTACCAGTATTCTTGAAGCCGTATTTAAAGTTTACAAACAAAAAGAATTATTAGAAGATTCAATTATCATCTACCGCGTACAACGTGCGCCAGAACGTAGAGTATTTTATATTGATGTAGGCAATATGCCAGCACACAAGGCGATGAGTTTTGTTGAGCGTGTCAAAAACGAAGTACATCAAACTCGTATTCCAAACAAAAGTGGCGGCGGAACTAATGTTATGGATGCTGCATATAATCCACTATCTATTATGGAAGATTATTTCTTTGCACAAACTGCTGAAGGTCGTGGATCTAAAGTTGAAGTACTACAAGGCGGCGATAACTTAGGTGAAATTGACGATCTAAAATACTTTAATAATAAGTTAATGCGTGGTTTAAGAGTACCTAGTAGTTATTTGCCTACGGGTTCAGAAGACGGTACAGCAACTTATCAAGATGGTAGAGTAGGCACAGCATTAATTCAAGAGTATCGCTTTAGTAAATTCTGTGAACGTTTACAAACTATTCTACAAACAGAATTAGACAGAGAATTTAAACTATTTCTAAAGAACAGAGGTATTAGTGTACCTAGTAGTTTATTTGATTTACATTTTAGTGAGCCACAAAGTTTTAGTCAGTATCGTGAAATTGAAATTGAAGCTCAACGAGCTAACCTATTCGGACAGGTTGAAGGTGTTGAATATTTGAGCAGACGCTTTATACTTAAAAAGTATCTTGGACTTACTGAAGATGAGTTGGTTGAAAATGAACGTATGTGGCGTGATGAAAATGATCCAGAAAGTACACCTGATATGGATGCAAAGTCTGATCTAGGGTCTCTAGGATTAAGAGGCGGAGATGTAGAAGGCTTTGAACCTACTGATGTAGATACTGATATGGATATGGATGTTGATATTGGAGAGCCCGGTGAAGACACCAGTGGCAATCAAAGTGCTATCCCAGGGGGACCCGGTGATGAGATTTAATGAATTAGCTCAAAATGCTGAAGATGACAATTATAATACTTGGGATGTAGATGATACTCGCAGACCAAAAATGACACTAAAGCAGTTGAATAAAATGAGAAATATGAGAGAACTTGCTAAAGTAGAACACTCTGAACAAGTTAAACAGTTTAAACAAATGTATAGTGTGTCTGCGGGTAAAAGCGAGTAAAATCAGTTTTCTTTACCGAAAAAAAATTTTCTAACCGAAAATGCGGTTTTAACCGCATTTACCTTGACATTAACCAAGATGTTTTAAATATATATGTTATAACCTATCTATAGAAGGAGATTATTATGAGTGCTCAAGATCGTTATACAAAGATTATTGAGAGCCTAGTTAATGGTGAAGAGCAAACAGCTCAAGATCTATTACATGAGGCTTTTGTAGAAAAAGCTCGTCAAATCTGGTCTGACCTGGTTGAACAGGATGAGATTGTAGAAGACGAAGTATCAGACGAAGATCTAGAAGAAGCAATCGGCGATGAAGAAGCCGGTGATTTCCTAGATGACGTTGAAGAAGATGAAGATGAGATCGAAGCAGAAGAAGCATTTGGCGAAGCAGATGATGAGGAAGATGAAGGCGAACTAGAAATGGACGCTGAAATGGAACTTGCAACTGACGACGACAACGATTTCGATAACGACGGTGAAATGGATGATCACGAACAGGATCATGACGACATCGAAGATAAAATTGAAAACGTAGAAGATGCTCTAGCAGATCTTAAAGCAATGTTTGCCGATATCATGGGCGACAACGAACCTGAAGAAGAAACTGAAGAAGCAATCGCATTTGAAAGCGAAGAAGAAGAAGTTGATGAATCTGAAGAGGAAACTCTAGAAGAAGAAGCAAAACTTTCTGCTGTTTCTGTTTCACATCCTGACAACACAGACGGTAAAGCAGGCCCTGTAGGACCTGGTATGAAAGATCCGTTTTCTCATGTTGACAGTGAAAAATCAGGCGATGACATGATGTCTAAAGGCGGCGCTGAAAAGGGTGGCAAGGCTCCAGCTGCAAAGAAGATGGAAGCAGTCAACCCACAAGACGTTAAAGACCTTAAGCCAGCGCCAAAGGCAAAAGGATAATAGATTATGGCAAGTGTAACCCTCGTAGAAAGATTATCGTTTGATCAGGCAAATTGTGTTGTTGAATCTAAAGAAGATGGCAACGGCAATAAAAGTCTGTATATGGAAGGTATCTTTGTTCAAGGCGACAAACGGAACCAAAATCAAAGAGTTTATCCCGTTACAGAAATTTCAAAGGCTGTTAAAAATATTCAGCAAAGAATTGATGAGGGATACTCAGTTTTAGGCGAAGCAGATCATCCAGATGATTTACAAGTAAATCTAGACCGTGTAAGTCACATCATTGAAAAGATGTGGATGAGTGGTTCAGATGGTCATGGACGCCTTAAATTACTACCAACTCCAATGGGTAATATTTGTAAAACTCTATTGGAAAACAAGGTAAGGCTAGGTGTATCTAGCAGAGGTAGTGGCGAAGTGGACACAGGTGGTACAGTTAAAGGGTTTGAAATTCAAACTGTTGATATTGTTGCTAATCCAAGTGCTCCAGACGCTTATCCAGATCCACTATATGAAGCCATTATGAATGGCAAACGTGGTAATATTTTAATGGATGTCGCCAGAGCTACTAATCATGATACAAAAGCTCAAAAGTATCTCCAGGAAGAGGTACTTAGATTGATTAATAACCTAGATATTAGGAGAACGTAAATGGCTCATGCAATCGAACAACTCCTAAGTTCAGAAGTGCTTTCAGAAGAAGTGCGTAGCACTCTAACTGAAGCCTGGGAAGCAAAACTTTCAGAAGCTCGCGAAGAAATCACTATTGAATTACGTGAAGAATTCGCTAACCGTTATGAAGCAGACAAGGAACAGATGGTAGAAGCATTAGATGCAATGCTATCTGATACTATTAAAGCCGAATTAGCGGAATTTGCTGATGATAAGAAAGCTGCGGTGGCATCGAAAGTTGCTTACCAAAAGCAAATCGCAGAACATGCACAACTTCTAGATAGTTTTGTAATGGAAACACTTAAAAAAGAAATCCAAGAATTACGAGACGATCGAAAAGTTCAAGAAAGTAACTTCGCTAAGTTAGAAGACTTCGTAATGGAGCAACTAACAACAGAACTTAATGATTTCCATCAAGACAAAAAAGACCTTCTAGAGCAGAAGGTAAAATTGGTGGCAGAAGGTAAGGAAATGATTGCCGAAGCGAAAGCGAAATTTATTGAACGTGCTTCAGAGAAACTAGCAAATATTGTTAATGAATCATTAACAAAAGAACTAGGATCACTCAAAGAAGACATTCAGTCAGCAAAAGAGAATATGTTTGGTCGTAAGATCTTCGAAACTTTTGCAGCTGAGTTCATGAGTTCGCATCTAGCAGAAGGTACTCAAATTTCTAAACTAAATCAGCAAATAGCAGAATATGTTTCTCAATTAGAGGAATCAAGTAAAACTATTGCTGAGAAAGAGGCATTAATTGAAGCAGCAGAAAAGAAAGCAGCTCGCATTGCGGAAGCAACTGACCGTGCAAAACTTCTGGCTGATCTTCTAAGCCCACTTGCAAAAGACAAGCGTGACCTGATGGGTAATCTACTTGAAAGTGTGAAAACAGATAAATTAAAAGTAGCATTTAATAAGTATTTACCAACTGTTTTGAATGAAACAGTAACATCAAAAGCGCAAACTTTAAACGAATCTCAGAAGACTGAGATTACAGGTAACAAAGCTCGCACACAGGAAACTGATAGCGAAGCCGAGATTATTAACCTTAGAAAATTAGCCGGTATCGCATAATAATAAGGAGTATACCAAAATGTCACAGAACCTATTTGAAAACTGGAGCGTAACAAAAGACGCTCTAACAGACGGTTTGACAGGTAACAAGAAAGCAGTTATGGAAAGTGTTCTAGAAAACACTAAGTCATATCTTGCAGAAACCGCTGCCAGCGGTACAACAATGGCAGGTAACGTTGCAACATTAAACAAAGTTATCCTTCCAGTTATCCGTCGTGTAATGCCAACAGTTATCGCAAACGAACTTGTTGGTGTTCAACCAATGACTGGCCCAGTAGGCCAGATCCACACTCTACGTGTACGTTATTCAGAGAGCGCCGCAGGCGTTACTGCTGGTGACGAAGCACTATCACCATTTGCTATTGCAAACGGTTATTCTGGTAATGCATCATCTGGTCAAGCAGATGCAACTTCAGCTCTAGAAGCAGAAGGTGGTCGTAAGATGAGCATCCAGGTCTTAAAGCAGACAGTAGAAGCGAAGACACGCAAACTATCAGCACGTTGGACTTTCGAAGCTGCACAAGACGCACAGTCTATGCATGGCCTAGACGTTGAAGCAGAAATCATGCAAGCACTAGCTCAGGAAATTACTGCTGAAATCGATCAGGAAATCCTAACAAGCCTAGATACACTTGCTGGTACAGCAGCTGATACATACAACCAGGGTACAGTTTCAGGTACTCCAACATTCGTTGGTGACCAACACGCAGCTCTAGCGGTTCTAATCAACCGTTCAGCAAACTTAATTGCTGCTAGAACACGTCGTGGCGCTGGTAACTGGGTTGTTGTTTCACCAACAATTCTAACAGTACTACAAAGTGCAACAACTTCAGCGTTCGCAAGAACAACTGAAGGTCCTTTCGAGGCTCCAACAAATACTAAATTCGTTGGTACACTAAACGGTACAATGAAAGTATTCGTTAACCAGTACGCTTCAGATAGCGCAAACGTTCTTGTTGGTTACAAGGGCGACGGTGAGATTGATGCGGCAGCATTCTATTGCCCATATATCCCACTAATGTCATCTGGTACAGTACTAGATCCAGCAACATTCGAGCCAGTCGTATCATTCATGACACGTTATGGTTATGTTGAGCTAACAAACCAGGCTTCATCGCTTGGTAATGCTGCTGACTACCTAAGCAAGATTGGTGTTAACTCTGGTGCATTATCGTTCCAGTAAGATTTAAGCAATCTTTAAATATGGAAACAGGGCTTTTAAGCCCTGTTTTTTTATGAGTGAAAATAACTAAATACATTATAATATAAATTTGGAGATTTTCAATGGCAACAGTAGTTAATCCGGATAACGGAGAATATATAATCCTAGGTAATCTAACAGCAGAAGGTATTAGTTCTTCTGACGGTGATTTAGATTTAGGTAAAGTTAGAATTGATAATACAGATGACATCAATTTGAACAGTATACCTGCCAACTATGCAGATGCAGATGTTGCGCTGAATGTAGCGGGTGGTTGTTATGTTGCTGGTAATTCATATGTAGGCGGAACGTTTGTAGCGAACGGTGATGTTGTTACACTAGGCAATGCCAGTGGTAGTTTAACATTAGGTGCTAACATAACCAGTGATATAATTCCAGGTACTACTAATACATTTGATATAGGCAGTGCTACGGCTACTTGGGCAGGTACATATACTGACAACGTTTATTTTGACCAAACACCTGATGTATTAAATCCAGGTGGAATATTGTCTGTTACTAGTGGTGTTAGTCAAATTGGTACAAATACATCAGCAACACAAACATTACCAGACGGTTCTGCTAACGGACAATTAAAAGTTATTTTTGCAGCTTCTAACCCTACAACACCAGTAACAGTTACACCAACCACAGCGTTAGGTTATACTAGTATTACTTTTAATAATGAAGGTGATAGTGCTACATTAACATGGCGAAATGGATGGGGATGGGTAGTACTTAGTTCATTTAGATCAAGTATAAGTTAAACATCAACATAAATACATTAGTATTGTAATTGTTAAACAAGTAAATTGACTAGGGGATATAAAGTTGCCGATTAATATAAACCATGCAAATAATACATTAAAAGCAGACGATAATGATTTAGTACTGGATGCAGGATCAACCGGCAATGTTGATGTATCTGCGAAGCAGGTTAAAAATGCCAGTGATCCAACTGACCCTCAAGATTTAACTACTAAAGCATATGTAGATTCTCAATCAGGAAGTGGTGGGAATCTTTCTTTAGGAACACCGGCAGATGGCACATTTGGTGACGGTGCTTATACACAATTTACTACGGGCCAAACAATTACAGATGCTATTGATGATCTAAACGAAACAATAGAAAATATTCGTAATGACACATTTGTTAAAAGTGTAGATTTTACAGGCACACCTCTTGTTGGTGGTGCCGGAATCACAGTTGGATTAACTATTACGTCTGTAGGCAATCCTAATAGATATACTATTGATTGGGGTGATGGCTCAACAACTACAGCAACAACAAGTACAACTCCTACACATACATATAGCACTAATACAGGAAGTCCTTTTGACGTCACAGTAACAGCATATAATGATGGCGGCACAGGCAGTGGAAGTACTGCTAGTAGGGAAAGACAGGCATATGTCGTAGTTTATACTCCAGATCCAGTAGTTAGTTTTGCAGCTTATGCGAACCCAACAGGTGGAAGTCCTATCACTACTTGGGAAGATGGCGATACTGTATATTTTGAAAACACAACAACTTATACTAACGGCGCAATAGTACAATACACATGGAATTTTAATGATGGAACTACTGCAACAGTCACAGCAGACAGCCAAGCAGGCGGTGTTGGCGGTGGTAGATTTGCCCATGTTTTTGCGGCAAGTAATGAATCAGATATCACTAAAGTAGTTACATTAACATTAGATAGTCACTCTACTTCAACACCAGGAATAGTGCCACTTAGCGAAAGTATTACATATAAAATATATGATGATCATACTCCTGAAATTTCACAAGATATTACAACTGGAATTAATGAAGAATCATCTGCTGGTTTAACAGTAACATTTACAAATAATACAGAAACTACCGTGGGTAATTATAGTACACATGGTAGTCAATATGTTTATACATGGGGCGATGGAACAACTTCAACAATCAACGCTGGAACCAACCAATCAGGTGATCATGGCAGAACAATTACACACAAATATACATTAACCTCATCCGAACAAGCAAATGGTACAGCAAGGGATTACACGGGTAGATTAACACTTAATACACCTCACAGTAATAGTCCTTTTGTAACATCTGATTTTACAGTACACTTGGAGCCAGATGTTAGAGCAAATATTAGTGGTACAGCAGTTAATACAAGTAATAAGAGCGGAGATAACCAGTATGATGTTTACAAGGGAACAGATTATAATGGTAATAACAAAGGCCTATTTCGTTTAACAAATACATCACAAAACGCTGATAGTTTTAGTTATACCTGGCCGTTACCAGTTCCATTTGCTAATTTTCCTAATACAGTAGGTGCACCTGGTTATGTGGGAACTGATTTAGAATTAGACTTTAATGACTCAAGTATTACTGCTGGTAACTATAATTTAACATTTACAGCAACGGGCACACCTGATATTACAGCTCAAACAGATACGGATAATAGTATTACAGTACAAGTTAACAATGTGCCAAGTGCGCCTATTACTAATCAGATGAGATTACAACCTCTTTCATTAGCAGATGCGTATCAAGGTACAAGCCCAAGACTCGCTGCAGGGTTTACAGACAACAGTGATAGTAATCCACTGAGCGCAGGCGATAGTCTACAAACAACAACTGCTAGACGTTATACTAGTGGAACTATTGACACAAATGTCCTTAACAATGTTTATGACGGCGCAAGCGGAACAGTAACAGCATATATCAATGGTGTAGACAGCGGTAATAAAACATTTACTACAACATTAAATGAAAACGGAACATTTGATAAACTTATTATTAGTGGGCAAGGAGATGTTCATGATACAATTAGTGCAGCAACATATCCTACAGGTTTTTATCAAACGTTTGACGCAAAAATTACAGGCAATTTATTCAGTACATACGGTGTTGGTGTAAACGATCAAGTAATGGAACACACTGTAACAGGCCCAACAAATTATGTTTCAGTAGTGTATGATGATATGACTAGCCTTCCTTCAATTGATGTAAGCAGTGCTACAATAACAGAAACAACACCTGGAGCAATGAAATATATTTCAGGTGTTCCTTATTATGCTCCTGCATCTGGCACTGATGCTGTTTTTGCAATTTCAGGCTTAAAGGTAAACAATCTAACAGGACAGGCATATAGAGATTCAAACGTAATTATTAATTTATATGCTGGTACTAGATTAGAAGGAACTGCCACAGGAAAATCAGGCAGACTAATGGATAGTCATGCTTATGATTATGCTGATATGGATGGAGCAGTTTCCATGTTGACTGGTGGTATTCCTAATGTTAATATTGGCGTAGGATCAGCGTATGATTTGGGTGACTTAGAGTTTACTGGTAACGGATATGGTAGAGAAGTACATTATATAGGACCAGTAGTTTATAACTGTAATGGAAATAGTACGCAGATAGATATTACAGATAAAGCATTACAAATTTATGACGGTGGAGTAATTGGATTTGATGAAGAAGATATACCGGTGGCCAGTTCACTAGGCGCCGTCAATCTTGGCAACGGTAAACGAGTTTATGGATTTGGCGCAGGCAGCGACACTCCAAGTTACAATTCAGCAATAGATTATTATGCAAACCAAGCGTGGACTGGTGCTATGACAGTAGCAGGTACACAAGAAGCAATTTTCCGTTGGGGTTTAATGAGACATCATACAGTTGATTATTCAACTGGATTTTTGCCAGCAGGCCCTGACTTAAATACCGGGCGTTCAGGTAGACAGTATATAACTTTTGCATTTAAGAGAACGGTTGTTGCTAACTTTGATATAGCAATTAATAGTAGTACAGGTATTGCCGGACTTTGGATCGCAGCACC
>Ga0181606_10002088_pt1 | contig 17244 bp, 7 predicted proteins | sample 041ome_10_FD_132994 | JGI IMG/M metagenome (GOLD analysis project Ga0181606, IMG submission 132994) | Coastal salt marsh microbial communities from the Groves Creek Marsh, Skidaway Island, Georgia - 041412US metaG (megahit assembly) | ecosystem: Environmental > Aquatic > Marine > Intertidal zone... | reverse complement strand
TCGTCGTCGTGGCGGAAGGTTTCATCGCTCGTATTGCTCCTCCTAGATGCATCTAATAAGTCGCGCGTGTGTCTGTTTTGTTCTCGTTGAAGTGTGATATGATGTCTTTTGGAGAATGGAGAATGGAATTGTTGTTTGTTTATCCACTTTCCACAGAAAAAGAGCGCATACGCACTACATACAAAAGAGAAGATAAACAACAAACCATCATGCTGAACAGAGCGACTCTTCCTTCATCCGCCGCTCGCGTCTCCTCCTCCCACTCTTCCTCCACTTCTTCTTCTTCTTCTTCTTCTTCGAGAAAGAATGTCTTCACGCAACATCAAGAACAACAACAACAACAACGACGAAAGATATCCTCGTCGTCTTTGTCGTCGTCGTCGTCATCGTCGCGATTGATGATGCAAAAGAATAACAGTAAGGATAACCAAAGAAGACGAAAGATAAGAACGAACGCATTTTCTGGCGCGTCAAACAACAACAACGCGCGAGTGGCAGCTGCTTCATCATCGGCAGCTTCACCGCTGGATAAGATGGAAGCGTTAATCGGAGCGATTTGGAAATTTGTCCGTCCACACACGATTCGTGGGACTTTATTAGGGACAACCGCCTTGGTCTCTAAAGTTTTGATTGAAAATCCAGAACTCATTCAACTCTCGTTGTTCCCGCGAGCGTTGCTTGGATTACTCGCGTTGCTGTGCGGGAACGGGTTTATCGTAGGGATTAACCAAATCTACGACGTCGAAATTGATAAAGTAAACAAACCGTATTTACCGATTGCGGCGGGTGAGTTGTCGTTACCGATGGCTTGGGCGTTTTGCTTGGCGACGGCGATTGGAGGCGCGACAATCGTCGCGATGAATTTCGGCCCATTGATCACCTCTTTGTACACCTTTGGCTTGTTCTTGGGAACAATTTATTCAGTACCACCGTTACGATTAAAACGATTCGCGTTGCCGGCGTTTATGATTATTGCCACTGTGAGAGGGTTCTTGTTGAACTTTGGCGTCTTTCACGCGACCAGAGCGGCGTTGCGCTTGCCGTTTGTCTGGTCCCCGCCGGTTTTGTTCATCACCATTTTCGTGACGGTATTTGCGACTGCAATTGCCGTCACGAAAGATTTAGCAGATATCGATGGCGATAAGCAGTTTGGGATAGAGACGTTTACGACAAAGATGGGAGTCAAGAACGTGAGTTACATTGGAAGTGGTTTGTTGTTGATGAACTACGTGTTTGCGATTGGTTTGTCCGTCTTCAACCCGACGTGGTTCAACCAAAAGATTATGATCACCGTGCACGCAATCTTAGCGACGTATTTAATCGCCAAGACGAGAAAGTTGGAGAAGGCTGGTTTTACTCAGAGTGCCGTGCAAACGTATTACCAAGACGTCTGGAAATTGTTCTACTCTGAGTACTTATTACTTCCGTTTATTTAATTTTATACCATCATGTCGAAAAAGGAAGGGAGAGGCAAAGAGAGGCAAATTTCAGGTTTTACGAAAATCAAAATTTTTAAACGTGTGATAAAATGTTCATTTTATATTAAACTTAAGGAGTATCCACGATGCTCGTCCAGCCCGCTCTCTTGTTCCCTTCTTCCGCCCAAAGCTCTAAAAGCTTCCCCGGAGTACCCGGATTCTTCTTGTTATACGCGGTCGGTAACAACGTTTCGATGGAGTTGTAAACGTGCTCTGGGATTTTTCTTCTACCCGCTTTGGTCGTTTCTACGACGTCTAAAGTCACGTCCGAGTTACGCTGATGTCTCAACTCGATCGCTTTACCATCCGGAAACATCGTCACCGATCGCCTGAAGATGAGCAACGTTCTGTGGGAACGCGCCAAGTAGCGAGACTCCGTGCCGACGACGACGTTGTTCGGTTGCATTTGCACCCACGTCAAGTTTTCCACGTAGTTGAAGTTCTTCTCGTGCATGACGTCGCAGACCAACGATAAGTTTTCCTTTTCGACCCAAATGAAAATAAAACCGAGCGGAGTTAACGTTTCTAACGGTAACTGCGCGATATCTTCCACAGTCACGTTCCCTTTATCCGGAGCTTGATCGATGTTCCACGGCGGGTTCATCAAGACGCCCAAATAATCCTTCGAGAGCTTCGAAAAGTCCATGTTTTTGTCAATCTTCATCTTCAATTGCGTGCAATCTGGAACCGTGGCGAGTTCTTTCGCTCTCACGTCCTTTGGCACGAAAGGTTTTACTGCTCTCCCCCACGTGATCGGTAACGGATCGCTCGGTAAATCGTGTTTCGGTAATTTGAAAATATTCAACTCGCGCGGGTCGAAGAATTTCTTCTTTCGAATCATAAACCCGGTATCGCTGTTGTACGCCGTAATCATGTGCGACTTTTGCGGTTTCGGCTCTCTCGGCGCCTTTGGCTCTTTCGGTTCTCTCGGTCCTCTCTTCGCTTTCAACGGTTTTGGCCATCGGCGTTTCCCAGTCATCATTTCCCAAAACTCCGCGTCTTCGTCGTCGTACTGTTCCATATCTTCGTCGTCGTATTCCTTGTAAAAGTCTCGTTCAAACTCGTCGAAACCAAACACGGCGGCGTCTTCGGCTTTCATCGCTTTGCGCATCGTAAACGCCGACGTCGCTTTGAACACCTCCCTCAACTGCTCTTCCGTCAAACCTTCTTCGTCGTTACACATTTCTTCTTGGTCTTCTTCTTCCTTCTCTTCGAGATTGTCTTTTTGAATATTTTTATCCTTCTCCGTGATGTCTTTCAAAATCTCTCCTCCTTCACCTTCCTCTCGTTGTTGTTGTTGTTCTTCGATTTTCATCTTCTTCTCCAACTTCATTTGCTCTTGCTTCTCTTTGTGCATCTGTTGAATCCTCTCCAACTCTGCGAACTTCGCCATGATCATCTCCGGCGTTTCGTCTTCTTCCACGTACCCGACGTACATGGACGAACTCGGTTTCACCTTCGATTTCGGGCGAGAGGAGTTGCGGACGTTTTGCGACGCTTTGCGTTTCGGGCGAGTCGATGATGATGTCGATGCGGGAGGAGGATTCTTTGGAACAACAACGCTCTTCTTTTTTGAAATTGTTTTGACTGCTGCCGAAGAAACATCTTTCCCACCGACGATGATGTTCTCTTGATTAGGTTGTTGTTGCGTTTCTGCCACCATTTTTGTATCTCTTCTTAAGCGCGCGCGCAAGTTCAAAAATGAAGAGAGATGAATGAAGAGAGAGAGACGAGAGAGAGAGTTTTGAAAATTTTGAAAATTGTAACCCTAAACAAACACAAGCGCAAAATTTTTTTTGTTTCCTCTTCTCTCACAAATTTTTGATTCATTCCTCAAAGAATAATAATAAGAGATATACATTTATTGCGCGTTGTTGAAGAAAGAGAGAGCAAGAAGAGAGATGACGGAGGTTGAAGAAGAAGAAGAAGAAGAGACGATGGCACCAACGCCAACGCCGCTCTCTTCGAATACTCCTCCTCTTCCTTCTCCCTCGACGACGACGACAAAAGCCGGGAAAGAACAACCAAAACCGAGACTGGTTATAAAATCCATGGTCTTGGAGAATTTCAAGTCCTACGCGGGGGCACAACACGTCGGTCCGTTCCATAAGGTGAGCACATCTTTTCTAGAGTCTTCTTTTGTCGGTCAATCGTCGTTTTGAAGGTTCTCTCTCTCGTTAGATGTGTTTCTCGAAAAGCGCGCGTTTCGTTTTCTCTTTGAGAAGAGGAGAGAAAAATGTAACCGTACGAATCTCGTCTTCTTTGTTCCCCTCATCGCGCATCTCTCAAAATCTCTTCGATATTTTCATCAACTCACGACAACACTCACAACTTTAAAACAACAACAGTCGTTCTCATCTGTAGTCGGTCCTAATGGGTCTGGGAAATCGAACGTCATCGATGCGATGATGTTTGTGTTTGGTAAACGCGCGAAACAGCTGAGATTGAACAAAGTCTCCGAGTTGATTCATAAATCCACCAATTTTAGAAACTTGGAATACGCGCGCGTCGAAGTGCACTTTCACGAAATTGTAGATTCGGACACAGATCCAGAAGGGTTCACCTCTGTACCGAATTCTGAGTTTACCATTGCCAGAGAGGCGTACATTAACAACACTTCGAAATATTTCGTGAACAAGAAAACTTCCAACTTTACCGAGGTGACAAACTTGTTGAAAGGTAAAGGGGTGGACTTGAACAACAACCGGTTTTTGATTTTGCAAGGCGAAGTCGAGCAAATTTCAATGATGAAGCCGAAAGGAGTGAATCCTGGAGACGAAGGGTTGTTAGAATATATGGAAGATATCATTGGAACGAACCAGTACGTGGAACCGATCGAAGAGGCGGGTAAGAAGCTCGAAGAGTTGAACGAGAAGAGAGGGGGAATGGTCTCGCGATTGACGCTCGTCGAGAAGGAGAAGGACGCGTTGGAAATCGTGAAGAACGAAGCTGAGTTATTTTTGCAAAAAGAGAAAGATTTGTTGCAAGCAAAGTCGATTTCTTTACAGTTGGAAGTCATGGAAACTCGAAAAGTGATGGCAGAAATGTCCGAGAACCGCGTCGGTTTGCAAACCAATCTCGAGGAAGAGAAGTCCAAGCAAAGCGAACACAAAGAGTCGCTGAAAGGTATCGAAGCGAAATTTAAAGCTCAAGCGACGGAGATGAATGAAATTCAGCAAAATCTCGACAATTCCACGAAAGAGTTCGCCGAGTTTGAAAAGAAAGACGTAAAGTTTCGCGAAGATTTGAAGCACATGAAGCAGCAAGTGAAGAAACTCGACGAGAAGTTGGCCAAGGAAATCGCGCAAAAGGAAAAAATCGTCGTTGAGTGCGAGAATATCGAAAAAGACGTTCCGGCGTTGGAAACGAGAAAAGCTGATCTCGAGGCAAAAGTTCAAGGCGAAGAAAGCAAACTCGACGAAATGTTGGACGGGTTGAAAGGCGAAATGGCGGAAATTGGCGCGAAGATCGATGGCGTCGAAAAAGAACTGCAGCCGTGGGAAGGTAAAATCGCCGACGCTAGAGGCGAATTCGACGTTGCCAACGCAGAGCGAAAGTTGGTGCTCGAAAAACATGCCGAAGTCGAGAAGAACTTAAAGGCTGCCATTGATGGTAAAGCTTCCGCGGAAGTGAAGGTGAAATCGTTGACGAAACAGATTGCGGATGATGAAGCGCAACTCGCGATTGAGCTCGAGAAGGTGGAAAAAGCGAGAAAGGCTGAAACTGCGGCGAAGGCGAAAGAAGCCGGTTTGCTCGAAATTACGAGAGATGCAAGAGGTAAACTTGAACAACGAAAGACGACCGCTTCGCAGGAAAGTCAAAAAGGTGCCATCGTGCAGGCGTTGTTGGATGCCCAAAGCGCCGGCGGCGTTAAAGGTGTCATTGGTCGTCTCGGAGATTTGGGTGCGATTGATAAGAAGTACGACGTCGCAGTATCGACCGCGGTTGGTGCTTTGGACTACGTTGTCGTTGAAACAACCGCGGACGCGCAGAACTGCGTGCAGTATTTGCGAAGAAACAACTTGGGTGTCGCGACTTTTTTGATTTTGGAGAAACAAGCGCACTTGGCGCAAAAGTTAAAGGAAAATCAAAATAACATTCCAGAAAATGCGCCAAGATTGATTGATTTAATTAAGCCAGCGCAAGAACGATTATTACCGGCGTTTTACTTTGCCGTTCGTGAAACTGCTGTTGCTGAAGATTTGGATCAAGCGGGCAGAATTGCATACGGGGCCAAACGCCATCGCGTGGTGACGTTGAAAGGCCAAGTCATCGAGACCTCAGGTACGATGTCCGGTGGTGGTTCGAAACCAATCTCTGGACGCATGCGCGTCGGTAAAGAGAAACCAGTTGTCGTTGACGAAAAAGCAGCGGCGAGAGAAGTTGCGGAGTCTGAGAAAGAGTTACAAAAAGCTACGGCAGATTTGGAAAGAGCAAAAAAAGCCGCGTTTGAGGCATTGAGAGAAGCGAGAGACGCAGAAGCGAAATGTGCGCAATACGAACGATCGTTACCGAAGTTGAAAGCCGAATTGGAAGCTGCTGAAGGAAAGATTGTCGACTTAGACGGTCGATTAGATGAACTCAAAGCTGCGCACGAGGCGTCCAAGAACGATGCGTCCGAGTTGCGAGAGCTCGATGAAAAGGTTGCGCAAGCCGACGCCGCGTTGAAATCCGTCCTCGACGGCGCTTCGAAGCTTAAAGCCGAACTTAAGAAGTGGCAAGATGCCTTGGAAAACGTTGGTGGTGAAGAGTTGCGAAGACAAAAGTCTATCGTCAAGGAAGTCCGCTTCGGTATCGAGATGGCCTCTAAGAAGGTGACCGAAAAGAGAGCCGCAGCAAAGTCGCACGAGAAAACGATGGAGCGATTGACGAAATCCGTATGCGAAGCAGAAACGGAGAGAGAGAAGATTAAGAGCGAAATGGATACTATTAAAGAAGAGTTCAAAGGTTTGGAAGAAGGCGCGATGAAGGTTTTGGAGTCTCAGAGCCAGTTGAAGGCTCTCGCGGAAACCAAGGCCGGCGAGTGCGCTGCGTCGCAAGCCGAGCTCGAAGAAATCATGAAGATTGTTAACGAGTTGAGATCTGTTGAAGTTGACCTTCAAGGCAAGATTGATGATATTGATAACAAGTTAAGAGAACACGGCAAGGTGGAAAAAGGTTGCTTGAAGGAGATGGAAAAGTTGCAAAACGAGAGAAATACCCTCTCGCCGGGTGTTGATGAGAGCGAGATTCTCTTGAACGTCTCGGACGAACAACTCAGTGACATCAATGCAGAAAGTAACGACGAAACGATCAACGCCATCGAAACTGAGTTAAAAGAAATGAAACCTGACATGACTTCTATCGAGCAGTTCGCCGCGAAGTTGGCTGAGTACGAAGAGAGAGTTGGAGATTTGAAAACCGTCACGGAGGAGCGAGACACGTTCCGACAGACGTTTGATGAGCTGCGTAAGAAGAGATTAGAAGAGTTCATGGCCGGATTCTCTATAATTTCCATCAAATTAAAAGAAATGTACCAGATGATTACTTTAGGTGGTGATGCAGAGCTCGAGTTGGTCGATTCGCTCGATCCGTTCTCTGAAGGTATCGTCTTTTCCGTTCGTCCGCCGAAGAAGAGTTGGAAGAATATTGCAAACTTATCTGGCGGAGAGAAGACGCTCTCATCTCTCGCGCTAGTGTTTGCGTTACATCACTATAAGCCCACACCTTTGTACGTTATGGATGAGATTGATGCAGCCCTGGACTTTAAGAATGTTTCCATCGTTGGGCACTACATCAAGGAGAGAACAAAAGATGCTCAGTTCATCATTATTTCGTTACGGAACAACATGTTCGAGCTTGCAGATCGTCTGGTTGGTATTTACAAAACTGAGAATCACACTAAGACAGTCGCTATCAATCCTGGAGCATTTACGGTGGGTTCAAAGGAGCAAGCCAATGACGCTGCGCCGAAGGCAGTCTTGGGCTCGAATGCGGCCACCGCGAAATAAGAACGAAAAGAAGAAATAAGAACGTTTCTCTTGTACCATAACTTTAAACTCTAATAATAATATACATCTATTTAGCGATTTGATTCTACATATTACTATGAAACTACGAAACTATGCACTAGTCTTACTCCGATATTTCTCGGTCATTTTACAATGGCGCAAAAACACGCAGAAACTCACTCATACAACATCCAACCAAAGTTCCGATTGCGTATCCAATTGTACCGGCGAGCACGGCAGGCTGCAGAGCTCGATTCCATCCTTTTGATGCTGCCATAGCAAAAGCAGTTGCAGGCCCGCCAGCGCTAGCATTCAATCCAATCAAAGTTGCCCAAAGAGGCACGCGAAAAGCTTTGCCGAAAAGAAGTGCGAAGAAAAGCTGCGCAAGTAAGAGGACCGCGATGAAACCAAAGAGCGGTACCCCGACGGCAGAAGCGGTGAATATGTTGCAACCTGCACCTATGCACGCAAAAAACAGCAACATAATGTTGCGTGATATAAACTGCGGGGGACCAGAAAAATCCAACTTCGAGTTCAGAATAACACCTAGTAAAGGGGCGATTATGCATGTTATCGCGAGCGAGAAGTTTCCGAGACTAGCAAGTTTGGCGAGGAGTGAAGAAAGGAGCAGAGTTCCTGTTGCAACCATGAGACTAACGATCGTCCCTAGCGTTGCCTCAGTTATTCCTTTCACTTTCATAGTCCTCTGATCTTCCTCATCGTCGACTGCCAGAGGAGAAGGAGGTTTGCACGGTAGAACCATCAAGATACCTAAGAAAACAGCCATCAACATGTTATCTGCTGCCATCGACGCCGCTAAAAGACTCGAGGACTCTGCGGAATTCGTCAGCTCGAGCGCTTTTGCCGTCGCCGCAAAGTTTAAAGAACCGCCAATATAGCTAGCGCACAAGCACGCTGCAATTTTATATCCGAGCGCGCCGACGCCGAGAGATTTTGAAAACAGAGCGAACGATAAAGCGGTGCCTAAAATTGAACCCACAGAGGCGAACGAGAAACCGAGTAACACTTCCTTGGATTTTGTCGCCAATTCGCTTACTTTCACGTTTAATAACGCTAAAGTCACTCCCAGAGGCATCAATATATCCCATATGAAATCAAAAACAACCGTTGTCGCGTTTGTCGAAAACGAAAACACGCGCGTAAACGAAGCCAAGAAACACGCGAATACTAAGGCACACAGCGCATTACTAATACCTCCTCCAAACTTTGTTTTCTTTTCCATGATCTTACCAGCGAACGCGCACGAAACGAGAGCGGCGAGAACAGTCGCACTATTACAAAACAGCGCGATGCTTTCTTTGTTCATCACAGCAACGGAAACAGATGCGAGTGCATTATGCGACAACGCAGAAGCTTGAGTTGTTGTCGTTGTTGTTTTCTTCTTCCCAAAGCAAATAGGGGAATTCGTTTTCCTCTTCTCCTCCTCCAACGACAGAGTACGCCCCAGGAGGAAATGTTGCTTCGGTGCAATACCCGTTGTCATTCCTTTTTCATGCGTGTAATAGTTATTTTATATTCAAAGTGGTGAGTCTTATTTGCCCACGCGCAAACAAACTGAAGAGAGAAAGAAGTTTCTTTGATTGCAATTCGAAATTCCCCCAATCCCAATTCCAAAAGTTTTTCGAGAAAGTTTCAAACTGCCAAAAGTAAACCAAACAACACTTTCTCACACGCGCATCGCAGAAGAAGAAGACAAAGAAGATGAACCACCATAACCAATCGAGCGGCGTTCAAAAACAACAACGCGCCCCCGAGGAGTAGAAGAGAAGGAAGGAGAACAGAAGAGAAGAAACTCTCCCTCTTTTGTCATGGGTGGGAATTTTCCTCTCGTTGAGACCGGGTTCAATGTGGCAGCGTCATCGGCGTTGCTCTTCGCGGGAACTTCGCACGCGATACTGCAGAGACCATCAATACTGGTACGTTCGTCATTTATCCGTAGTTTTTACTTTGTTTTCTCGTCTGTGCGCGCGTGTGTGTGTGTGTGCTGATTCACACGAATTGAGAAGCGCCTTAACAATTTCTCTCCTTCTCAAAATCCAAACCAACTCATCACCTGTATTTAATATTCTCTCTTTCCTCCCTTCCAACGATCATCAACGACAGTCGATATTGTTTCTGTTTGTATTCGCGGCAGAAAGGATCACCGGGTCCCAGAACAGAGTGCTAACGCAAGAAATCGTCCGCACGAGGCGACAGATAATATGGTGGGCAGCGTTGGGACTGGCCATTTTTGGAATGCTAGGCGAGCTCGTCGTACAGACTTCCTTCATAGCATTTAAAACCAATTCAAAATGGCACGAAGAGCTCATGCGAGTGCTCGGTTTTGTGAAACTGCGTTCGGTTTTAGAGTACGTGATGGAATTCGTGCCTCTCTTCCTCGTGGCCATATCAGCTGCGGGGAAATTACACTTGAGTCGGGAGCGAGAATTGGCCTTACTCGATGGCATCGACGCGGAGGAAGACGGGGTGGTTTTGGTCGACCCTTTTTTTCTGCGTGATAGAGCATTAATTCGATGCGCATTTACCGCTGGTATTGCTGCAGCGGCAGTACCATCTATAACTGGAATACCTTACTTTCTCTTCGCAGCTATATTTCTTACGAGCTGGGGACTTTTGGACAAGCGAAAGCTGGTACGACCGCCGGCGTTTATTTTGGTTGTAGCGATGGCATACGCTTGCGTGCACTTTATGCTCATCGTGTGTTATCAGCTCCCTCAATTGCACGATAGTGCAAATAAAACTTTCGCTTCTTGGATAGGTTTGTATATCATGGATGGTAGTGATGGGCCAGTTATTCGAGGTATGCGATTGTTACAGTTATTTACAATCGCAGGTTTCTTTTCTTCCGTGTGCGAAGCATCCGCGAATGAAGATATCGTGGACGAGGTACAGTATAATCAGGATGGGTCCATTACCGAAGGCTTGGACGATATTGACGAGCCTCTAATTTCGCACATGCGAAGTTCTGATCGAGAAACGAGCGAGGCGACTCTGGAAGATCCCGGCGTACAAGTTCGGCTCTTGGCAAAGTTTTCCGGGGTCATCTCTGCATGTGCGATCATACTTTCTGCCATAACAGCTCCCTCTGCATTAGCGTTTCCGATACTGCTCTTCTCTCTGATGTCCGTGTTATATCCGCCCACGCACAGAGAGTTTTCAAAGTTGCTCGCGCCTTCGGCTCTGATTTACGTCGCATTGTGGTCCTTCGTCGAATTCATTGTGCAAGCGATTCCAGAAACCGATAACAACAGTTTCTTCCTCGTTTTAGGACTATCGAGACAAGAAAATGATTGGATTGGGTCTTTAAGGATGGCTTCTGTCTTTACCGGGATGACAATTTTAGCGTATTTCAGCCGATTGGCGAGAGGAACCCCTAACGAAACTGCGTTGCAAGCAGCGGCGAGCATGCAAGAGGAATCGCTTCCATCTTCTTTTGTTTTTGTGAATGCAGAGTACGATAACGTCGATTACGACTTTGATGAAGATGGGTTCACGCCTTCAGAGAGCGGATGGGCTGGTGTTGCAGCCAGTTTCGCTTCGAAGCTCCTCATCCCGCTCCTTCTTTGGCTCGTGGCATTATCCAGGGACGATATCATCCACGCTGGTTTATTTTGCTTATTCTTACTTACAATAGCTAAACCTGGTAAAACGAGCATTTTGATATTTACTTCGAGAATTATGGCAATGCTCATCGCGTGCATGTATTTGTGGTCTCTAGACACCTTACCGGCGCTTCTGGGTAGACGCAGGTTTTCAAAATTTGAAGATTTCCTGAAAATTATTGGACTTTGGAATGAAGATGTTGTTAGATCGATGTGGCCAATGGCGTTAGTGTTGTTTGTAGATGTAGCTGTGATTCACATGCCGGGAATTATTCGTGCTTTGTCGCATTTATTCCCGGGCGCTGAGGATGGAGAAATGGACCCGTCATCGAATAATCCGAGCGCTCCCGCTAATATAGATGATGAAAGCAGTATGAACAGTCGTCGTAAAAGGGTACAAGCACTCCCAAAAATCAAATTATTAATTGGTGCAATCCTCTCAGAATTCTGGATATCGTCGAAGAGAGTCTTGAATTTTACTGGAGCGTACTCGGTTTTGATTATTGGTTTATTCACTGTGCTTACGAATGAATGCTCGCTTTTGAATTTAGCCCTTCTTTTATTTCTCGGAGGAGCGCTCGTAGTACCTTTTGACACAATTGAAGATAGAAATAGAAGATCCGTGCGGTGGGGCGCATTGTTCACTTTTGCTTTAGCTAATTTAGCCGTGAGATATGCATTTGGAGCATTTCCATTAGCACGATGGGTCGGGATGAATTCTGAGGCGCAAGACTTCTTGGCAAATAATGTTGGATTAGAACCAAACTTACCCAGAAACAAATTAATGACGTCCTTATTAGGGCCTAGCTTGTTACTAATCGCTACGCATTTCCACAGGATCGGATTGTTGCGCAATGAGCCAACGAGTCTATTATCGGCGGGACGGGAAAGTGATCAGCCGATTCGATTGGTCATCGCCGGTACTCAAAAAGGCCGCATTCCGATGATAAAACGCATATGTATTTTACACTGCGATAAATTTTTGACGCTAGTTGCTTTAGGGTTCTCCTTTCAGCGTGGAGTTGATATCATTGGGGGCTTGATGCTTTTTGCTTTGATGTGTACTTTATTCTCGCCGAAATTGGCAAGAACGAGTGAAATTTTGGGTGCTGTTGCAATACTTTCGGCCCTTTTGGAATACACTTACAACATTGATTGGATACACAGAGCGCTCAGCGATAATGAAGATACAATGTCTTGGATTGGAGCGCAATATTATCCATTACGAGAAGTTGATCCAATGAAAGAAGAAGCAATATGGCCGCGAAACGAAAGAATGCTACTTTGGCCCGTTTTTGTTTTGGTTGCTGTAGAATTTTGCCGAATTTCTAGAAATTGGCTTGTTAAGTTACCACCAGCCTTGAAATCAGGTTGTGCACCAGAACCGTGCCATTTGTTTTGGCCACCGCGGAATCCAGAGGCGAGAAGTGCAGCTCTGAAGCGATCCACCATAACTAAGAGGACCCCTTTTCGAAGGATGGACTCTATTCCCGACGACCACGAGCTCGTATCTGAAGATGTAAATTCAGAAGATGGAACATCCACTACGACTTATTCAGAAACTTACTTATCGGGCGATAGATCAGAGTCGTTAAGAGCAAGAGCTAAGCGGCTGTTGTTTCAGAAAGCGAGAACATCGATCGACCAGTTGAATTCTCTCTTCTTCATTTTACCTGAGTTCGTGGAAGGGGCATTGGCGTTATTGATGCCTGGTCTAGCGTATGTAGTTTTTGGTACCGTCGGTATTGCGTCTGGTAATGTTCTTTCACTCGTTTACTTGGGCTTAATGCTCCAAATGATGGAGAAAGAGCAAGTATTCACCGCACCGAGCAATCGATTGAAAGTATGGAAATTAGTATCCTTCGTCTGTGGCGTAGCGCTATTCTGGCAGTACATAGCATCCATGGGAGAATATCCCAAAGATAACGGAAAAGACGACTTCCCTGAAATACCACAAACCCCTCCATCTCCAAGTGGTAATAATAGCAGCAGCGATGATGCTGCTCTCGGAAAATCTGAGCGCGAGTATGAAACAGATGAGTTACTTGTTTGGTTTGGTCTGGTGAAACGCTCTAAATACATGTTGCTCGGACATTTTCTTGCCTTCTTTGTAGCTGCGTGTCAACTCAGAATGGACTCTGTATTAGCTTCTATGGAAGAACGCGCAAGAACTGCTGTCATTGCGGAAAATCCAGATCTTGAAGAAGATCAGATTACAGAAGCGGCAACTTTGATGCTTCCAAGAAGAACGCCAACGCAGTTGGCGTTACTTCCGAGACGCCCCGGTGATCCCACTCTAAAAATATTCTCAGCTCTGACGTGGGAAGCAACATCGAATTGGACGATACTAGATTGGACGAGATATTACATTGTGCGTTACTCTAGAGAGGCTGCTTTTATCCTCGTCATCGTAGCTGGCACGTGTATGAATGACGTCATCCACGCCGGGTACCTGATTCTATCCGTCAGTATACTTAAAAATCGAACGTGGGATAGAGTAGATGAGCTGCTCGTTTGGATGAAAAGATACAATTTACTGATAATGGGATCTGTCCTGGCATATCAAGCTCCATTTGAGAGTCTTGTGGGTGTTTGGTTTGCAAATCGTGAAAACACTCTGTGCTCTTTGTTGCACCTGATTGGATTTTATCGCGTAGATTCTGTTCTTGGTTTTGACGCCGGACAGCTTGGACCAGATCTATTCATTTTCGCGACCATGTCCTGTTTGCGATATCTTATCAGTTCTCACGAGTATGCTGCCGTGTTAGAGATGGATCGTCAGGCACGTTCGAGAACTAAAACAGGTGATAAGGCGGAAACGTGGAAACGGGTAAGAAAGTATTATTTACAGTGTCTTAAGGCTATGCGAGAGCGAGAAGATAGACATAAACGCGTCGAAGAGATTCGCAATGACATTCAGAACCTTTCGCTTGAAGTTGTACGTCTAGAAAATATGCAGCAAAAGGATAGATCGTCAGAAGCCGTTAAACAAAGCAAAGATGAAGACAACGGTGACGGCGAGGATGACAGATCTGTAAAAACACCGAGTATCTCTGAATCAAAGCTTCGTCATCGCAAAGTTGCCGGTGCCAGACCTAAGATTGATGACTGGGTTGAAGAACAAGCCAAAACACCGCCTCGAGAAACGCCGTGGGAAGGCATCGATAGATCATTCGCAGGCTCAGACACTATTCAAGATTCTGAGACGTATGCCGGCGGTGGCGGTGAAAGCGTGGCGAGTGATGTGAAGGAAGATGCAAATAACGAAGATGAGGAAAAACTCGAAGACTTGGTTGATGAATTCATCAGAGGCGATAGAAGATCTGTCTTTGGCTTCATAGTCGCAGGAATAATTGATATTTGGCCTTGGGTAAGCGCACCAGAAAGTTCTCTGGTGTACTTTTTCTATTTTCTCGCATTCGCGATGAATTTTTCTTTAATTACAGTGGTCTATCCAACTTCTTTGGTTTGCGCAGCTTTGATAGCATCACCGAAACCGGGTCCGAAGTTTTGGAGATTTATGCTCCGATACTCCGAAACTGTCATCGTATTGAGCTATATTCTAAGCATTCCATGCTCGAAAGCGTGCTTTTCGTGGAAGCTTTGCGGCCAGAGCAACATCATAGGCGTGCCGGATTTCTCTCAACCATTCGTGGTGTCTACTTTACCATTGTTTTTGGCATACTTCGCAACGTTACTGCATTCATTTGGCCAAGGTGGAGTGTACGAGCTAAAGCCACGTTACGATACATGGCTGAGTAGCACATATGTGCCTACTGAAGATGAGATTGTCGAAAATTCTGAAAATATTTTGGACGAAGCAGTAATGGAAGAAATGTCGCCTCGAAGTCGATATGGAATAGGAAGAAGAGGAACGTTACCTGATTTTGAAAACTTGAGACGTAGCGGAAATGATTACATGTACTCCAGAGACTCATTCCAAAATATCTCGAGAAATCTGGACACGTTCTTCCAGCGCTTGCTCACGGATGAAACTGAATTTGGGCCTTCCTTCTTATCAATTTCAATTTTGGATACGGAAGATCATACCGAGGACGATTGGACAAAAATAGGGAACGATTTGAACTTTGCTCTTTTACAGTTGCAAGACTTCGAGAACGCAAACAACGCTGACTACTACTCGCTCGATCTCGTCGAGACCGATGTGAAGGGTACTTTACATCAAAAAGGGCACCGTACGGCTGTGTTCCAAGTTGTCGCTCCACTGACTATTTTGACTCCCGCCGCCGATGCAGCCAATGGAGTGAAGAAATTGCAACTCAGGGAAGCATCGGCTGGTTTACAGGATAAAGGAGAAAATGTAATGCCCGATTTACCCGGAATCACTTCCGTGCGGGCATTTCATCGCGAACCGGAGAATTTTTACGGAATAACTGCCACGGTGGATATCATCGCGGCGTTATTCGCATTGTTCTTTTATCAATCCAGCATCGAGGCTGATCCGCAAGCATTGATTGAAACTGTCAGTCAAGGATTATTTCCGCAAGATTATGTCTTCACGATGTTCTTTATTCTGGTCTTATTACTCGTCGATGCGGTGATATATCTGAAGAGAGCGAAAGCAGCGAAAGTGTTTTATCATTACACCACTTTTGCGTTTTACACCACCGGGCTGCTCATTTTATATCACAAGTCCACGACGTCGAACCATGAAGCGTTGCGAGTATTCTTCCTCATCAAATGCCTATCGTTCGCAACGAGCGCTCGGCAGCTACGGTGTGGATTTCCAGTAGTTGTGAACGAAAGTTTACGATGGTTAAAAAGGCGCAATGAGGAGTTTGCCTCGATTCTGTTTGGAATTTATTACTCGATACCGTTTTTATACGAGCTCAAAGTTTTGTTAGACTTTGCGTGCACAGCCTCGAGTTTAGATATATTCGATTGGTTGAAACTCGAAGACATCAACCGAAGCTTATTCGAAATTGATATTCGGAATAAGACGTATTACAAGCGGTATCCGTTCGGGAAGCCTCAACCAACGTGGAAAAAAGTATACTTGGAAGGTGGCGGTCTTTTCGTTCTTTTGTTCGCGGCTTTGGTCGTGCCGTTTTTTGTGTTTTCAACTTCAAATCCGCAAGTGGGACCAAACCCAGTTTTAGAGACTCGGATGAACATCACGTTCGTATCACCGAGTGGTTCGTCCGCATTTGAAGTGTTCGCCGGCGGTAATCGAAGAACCATTCAATCCGAGGAGTGGATGAGCTTGAATACCGATTCTGTTACCCCGCCTCCCGTGCGCCACCCGAATCAAATTCAGGACGCGTGCTTATCGCCCGACTCAGATAAAATTTGGGCTCTTCCGCCTCCAGCAATGAAAGACTTTTCGAATTCTATCGTTGCTGGGACTGAAATTCTAACCTATTGGAATTTCCGCCGCGCGTTACCTTTGGATAATCGATTAGTAACGGCTGGTGGAAGATCGGTCGTTTTACAAGAAAGAGAAGCGGAGAAATTGAGGAAAATGATCAGCGGTGAAGATGATGATGCGGTCCTCATTAAAGGTTTATATCCTCGCGTTTGGAGAGTCCTTGGCAAAGGAGATCCAGTGCGAGAAATTTCCACCAATCAATTCGTCGATTGCTCGTTTAAATTGAACGCATTGAACACTTCTCAACCTTGGTGGAGCGTAGGATGTGGCGTCAATGTCAAATTAAATTCAGGCGATAACATATTTTGGGAGCAGTGTAAAGATACCGGTTCGGGACCGGAGATTATCTTAATCTCAAGTGAGGTCGCTACCGGTGCGTTTGCGCAGTTTTCCAAAATCGTAGGTGGTCTTACCGGCATGTATGTTGCGTACATTTTAGCCATCGGCACGTTCATTCGAGGGATGACTTCAAATTTAGTCACGAAAATTCCACACCAAGATTTGCCGTGTACCAGGCGTTTGACCGCCTTGTGTGAAGATATATACGTCATGCGTAACGCAGGAGAACACTTATTGGAAGAGCGTCTGTATTGGCTCTTGATTAGAATCTATAGAAGTCCTACGGTCTTGTTTGAGTTTACGAGAACGGAAAGAGGCGACGCGGAACCAGAAAGACCGCAAAGACGATTCATCGAGCATTAGTTTTTGTACCTAGGTACAATCATTCTTAGAATTAGTCTATATTTTAGAAAGTCGTTCATTGT
>Ga0181606_10002086_pt1 | contig 17253 bp, 13 predicted proteins | sample 041ome_10_FD_132994 | JGI IMG/M metagenome (GOLD analysis project Ga0181606, IMG submission 132994) | Coastal salt marsh microbial communities from the Groves Creek Marsh, Skidaway Island, Georgia - 041412US metaG (megahit assembly) | ecosystem: Environmental > Aquatic > Marine > Intertidal... | reverse complement strand
TACTTGGGTTCTTCCAATCAACATTGGATTCAAACCGGCTTCGTTGGAAGAAAAACCAGCAGGGTAATCCGCAAAGGGAGCGTTAGGATCATAAAGCATTCTGCTTTCAACTCTTAAAAACCCTTGATCGTTGGGCTTATACTCCACGCTAAATGTCCCTCCATAAATGGTCATTCCACTATTAGCGCGGGATGCATATGAGAGTCTTGAGTCATTATTCGAGGTAACGTTTGGATTCACTCTTCGGCTGTTTATAGATTGCTCATCGCTAAAGATTTCGCCTCTAAAAGCCACAGCAAGCTCATCACTAAAATGATATTTAACTGTAGATAAGCCTGCTATTAAAGGGTCAGGAAGCCAGCCGAGGTTTCTCTTCCACTCATTAGCAAAAGCTACATCAATTCCCATCTGAACATCCAGCTTTTTGAACGTTAAGTTGGTGTACACATTTTGATACACCAAATAGCCATCGTCTAATAAACCCACATTTTCTTGACCTGCCATACCTGAATAACTCGAATACACCTTATCGCTCCATTTCTTCGAAACCAGCAATCCGAAGGTTTTGTATTCGTTATCGTCTATATGCAGGTTATAGCCGTTGATCGCATGCAACTCGAAATGCCAATCATTCTTGGTGTCGTAAGAAAGCCTCGCTCCACTATGGTAAAATGGACCATAAAACGTTCCCAAGCTTATGATGCTCATCAAATTATCCTTCGGCAAGAAGCTCTCCGTGCCCACATGTGTTTTAAAGAACCCAACATCCAACCACAATCGATTGGCTAGACGAACACCCGCATTGGCCTCCTGCACATTGCGATATGTTCCAGCCCAAGTAATGGCAGGGATATCTCCAAAATGAAATGTTGCCACTCCGCGCAATCGATCTGAATCGTATGCAGCTGTAAATTGTGCGACATTAAGGCCAAAATTATTGTGAAAAGCCCCAATGCAGTCGTGCTGCTGCTGCGCCACATCATCGCCATTGGAATACCAAGAATAATAGGCATCGGCATAGGCACCCAACGTCAACCTTGGGGACTCTGTTTTTACAGAATCCTGGGCTTTCGTGTCAATCGTCCATAAAGTCAGGATAAGCAGCAGGGGCTTCTTCATGGTTGGTTAGGTTTAGTTTGAATAGGTCAATGCAGTTTTGGGTGGTGGTAAGGGCAATTTCATCTCCGCTTACACCATAGCATTCAGCCAGTTTATTAGCCACTAGTGATGCGTAAGCTGGTTCGTTTCTCTTGCCTCTGTGGGGCACAGGTGCTAGATATGGCGCGTCTGTTTCAAGGATCAAATGAGACATGTCTACTTCGGCAATGAACTGATCAATTTTTCCATTTTTGAAAGTCACCACGCCACCAATACCCAGTTTAAATGAGCCATAATCTATGATATGCTGGGCCTGTTCTTTAGTGCCCGTGAAGCAATGAAAAACACCCCTCAATCGATCGTCATTGACCCGATCAAGCACCTCGAATACTTCATCAGAGGCATCGCGCACGTGAATAACGATGGGCAAGTTGAGTGCTTTCGCCCATTCAATTTGCATTTCAAAGGCTTTGATTTGAATATCAAGGGTCGATTTATCCCAGTACAAGTCGATGCCAATTTCTCCCACTGCCCAATACTTGCGCACCGGCTGAAATAAGTGGCGCTTGATTTCTTCCAACTGGTTTTCAAAATCATCTTTCACCGAACACGGATGCAGTCCCATCATGGGAAAGGCATGATCAGGCAATCGATCTTGAATGCGATGCATCAACGGTATGGTTTCTACATCCACGTTGGGCATCAAAAAGTATCGCACGCAAACAGCACGCGCACGTGCAACCATCTCCGAGAAATCTTCCTCAAACTCCGGCAAGTAAATATGGGTATGGCTGTCGATCAGCATATGTTCAAATGTAATGGGAATGCGAATGCCACCAAACCTTCGTTTATGAAGTTCGTGAATCTACCTTCGCGTAAATTCTAGACCTTCGCTTTCCGATGGAAGTCACCAAAATACTCATAATTAGGTTTAGCTCTATAGGCGACATCGTACTCACCACACCCATCATCCGCGCACTCAAAACGCAACTCGATGGAGATGTTGAAGTCGACTTCATCACCAAAAACATCACCGCTGCTATTCTTGACGGTAATCCCTACCTGAACCAAATCATCACTATTGAGAAGCACGTGAGCGAAGTGGCAGAAGAGCTGAAGCGTAAACGTTATGATTATGTGGTTGACTTGCACAGCAACCTGCGCTCGCGTCAAGTAAAGCGCGCTTGTAAAGCATTGTCATTTACCCTCGATAAACGCAATGTGGCTAAGTGGGTTTATGTGAACACAAAAAAGGAATTGTTGCCCATTGGGCATGTGGTTGAACGAAGCTTTCATGCGCTGATAGGCCTGGGTATTGAAGATGATGGAAAGGGTTTAGACTACTTCATCCCAGAAAAGTCGAAGGTGGATTTGAGCACACTTCCTGAAGTCGTACGCAACGGATATATCGCTTATGCCATTGGTGGAAAAATGAAGGGTAAAATTCTACCCACAGAGAAAATAATTGCCCTTTGTAAGGCGATTGAAAAACCCATCGTTTTGTTAGGCGGACCTGAAGACAGAGCCACGGGGGATGAAGTGGTGAAAGCTTGCGGGAAGCGTGTTTTCAATGCATGCGGAGCATTCAGTTTGCAGCAATCAGCAAGTATTTTGCAGCAATCGGAAAAAGTAATTACGCACGACACCGGCCTCATGCACATTGCCACTGCCTTGAAAAAACCGGTTATTTCCATTTGGCTGGCCACCACGCCTCAAATAGGATTTGCTCCTTGGCAACCGGGAGAAGGTTCTGTCATGGTTGAAGCTGAATGCAAGAAACGCCCCTCGAGCAAGCTTGGAAACCGCGGTTATCGGGACGGGTGCGTGTTTAATGTGGATGTTAACCGCATTGCTCAATTGGCCAACGCCTAGTCTAAACTGAGTTCAAGACTCGGATCCCAGAACACTTTTCGAAAGTCTTTTACCTTGTCGTCTTGCACTTTTATTCCTTCTGACTCCAGTAGCTGCTCCATGGCAAAGGGCGTTTCAAAATGCATTTTGCCAGTTAATAACCCTTGGCTATTCACTACTCTGTGTGCAGGAACGGGCGGCTTTTGATGATGGGAATTATTCATGGCCCAACCCACCATTCGGGCCGATCGAGGAGCGCCCAAATACTTTCCAATGGCCCCGTAACTGGTAACGCGGCCATGAGGAATTAAGCGGACTACTTGATACACCAAATCGAAAAAATCCTTCTCCATCGAAACAAAATTATGGCACTGATTGTCACCGATTGCACCTTTTGTAATATCTCCATAAAAGAAACAATCGTTCAACATACATTCGCGCCATGAAGCTGTGGGCAGCCCCGTTTATAATTGTATCCCTTCTTATTTCGGTCATTAGTACAGCGCAAGAGGTAGATCGGAAAACCATCCCAGCAACACGCGCTTCCGAACGTCCTAAAATTGATGGGGACATCAGTGATGCTGTTTGGGAAAACGCTCCCGTTGCAAAAGACTTTGTGATGTTTGAGCCAGAAAATGGTGGGGCCGTGCCACAAAATATGCAAAGCGAAGTGAGGGTGCTTTATGACGACAATGCTATATACATCTGTGCTAAACTCCTCGATCGCGCGCCCGATAGCATATTAACACAACTCACCCAGCGCGATTCTTACAATGAGAACACCGATTGGTTCGGGTTTTTCATCAATCCTTACAACGATGGACTGAGCGATTTCAACTTTTGGGTAACCGCAGCGGGCACCCAATCGGATGCCAGAACTACCTTGATTGAAGATGATTTTAGCTTGAATTCTGTATGGAAAAGTGCCGTAAAAATCACCGATTTGGGTTGGGCAGTGGAAGCAGAGATTCCTTACATCGCCCTGCGCTTTCCTGAAACTCCAGTAAAAGATTGGGGACTGAACTTTATGCGCAGCGTGCGTAGAAGCAGAAAAATCTCAACATGGAATTTTTTGGATAAAGGCTCGGGTTATCGTTTCGAATACCAATGCGGCTTGCTCACAGGTATGACCAACATTGATCCGCCCGTTCGACTTTCTGCCATGCCCTACCTTTCTGCCTATGCCGATGATTTTAACGGAAATCGCGCCTACGACATCAATGCTGGATTGGACTTAAAATACGGGATCAACGAAAGCTTCACATTAGACATGACGCTGATACCCGACTTTGGCCAAGTAGCCTTTGACCAACAGTTTTTAAACCTATCGCCTTTCGAAAATCGCTTTGATGAAAACCGACAGTTTTTTACGGAAGGAACAGAGCTCTTTAACCTAGGCGACCTGCTTTACACCAGGCGAATCGGTGGCGAGCCAAAAAACATTCGTGGTCAAGATTTAAACTCGAACGACAGTGTTTCCATCAAGCAAGTATTCACGCGACTGCTCAATGCAGTCAAAATTTCAGGCCGAACAAAAAACAATTTGGGAATTGGGGTAATGAATGCCATCACCGATGACAATTTCAGCACAAAAAGAGAAAATGGTGTAGAAACCCAGTTGCTCACCGAGCCGATGACGAATTACAACGTACTTGTGTTGGATCAGCGATTCAACCGCAATTCTTCCATCAGTTTGGTGAACACCAATACATTGCGCAAAGGACCCGATAGAGATGCGAATGTGGCCGCCATTCTTACTTCATTCATATCTAAATCAGGAAAATATGTGCTCAACGTAGAAGGAAAGCAAAGCGCCATTTTCGAAAACGATACCATTGATGATGGCTACAGCGGATGGTGGGAATTGAAGGATGTAGACGGACTGTGGCGCTGGGAAATTGGTCAATGGATCAACACCGATAATTTTGACATCAACGACTTGGGTTTTCAACAGCGGAACAACCAACAAGTGCAATACGCCACCCTGCTTTACCGGAGCATACAGCCAAAAGGAAAATTCAATCGCGTAGAGCATGAGTTTTCGAGTTCATATCGCTTTTTGCAAAAGCCTTATCGTTACGAATACCTCGATTTTTTCTACCGCATGTTTGGCTTAACGCGAAGCTTCTTTGCCACTGGAGCCGACCTTTCTGTGCGACCCATTGACAGTTATGATTACTTCGAGCCGCGCCAATTTGGGCGTTGGTTTAAATTGCCTCCACTGGCCGAAGCTTCAACCTTTATTTCAACCGATTATCGTAAAACCGTTGCTTTGGATGCCCGCGTGAGGGGTGGCTATCAAATGGATTTTGACCGCTACTTTTATTACGTGCGTTTGGCTCCTCGTTTTCGTTTTGGCGACCATTTTTTTGCAGTGCTCGAAAGCATTGTAACTGACACAAGAAACGACTATGGCTTTGTGCCAGACACGGTTGCCAATTCCATCTTCTTTGGTCGAAGAAATACGTTTTCCGTAGAAAACATCATCAATGCTCAATATGTGTTTACACCCACCGCTTCTCTGACTTTGGCATTGCGGTATTCCTATACCGATGTGGATTACCAGTCGTTCTACTTTCTCGAAAACAGCGGTGATCTAACTCCTGCCGATCTCACGGGAGTGAACGACCTCAACTTCAACACCTTTAATGTGGATTTGAAGTTTTCATGGTGGTTTGCACCGGCCAGCGAAATGGTCTTACTGTATAGAAATGTAATCGCAAATGCCGGAAAGGAAGTTGGAGCAAGTTATTTCCGTAATCTAGACGGAACATTGCAATCGCCTATGCAGAACAACATTTCTATCCGCCTTTCCTATTTCTTGGATTACAACACAACGCGAAACCGGCTCAAAAAAAGCTAGTTCTTTCTGAAGTCGTAACGCAAGTATTTGATCGACTTTCCCTGCTCAAGCCACATTTTCTCATAATAGGTGCGAATATTCATCACCTTCTGCATGGTTTCATCCAATTTATGGATGCCCTCTTCGTACAAACGATCCGTATCAAACCCTTTTTCGAAGTGATAGCCCGCTCTTTCAGCGTTGAATTCAGGAATCGACTCGTCTTTGGTATACTCGTACAGTTCGGTGCTGTCTGATTTTAAATTCAAGGTGCCGCCTGGTTTTAAGATGTGCTTGTATCTGTCCAAAAACAGCATGCTCGTAAGTCTTTTTCGTGGTTTCTCCATTTGAGGGTCGGCAAACAAAATCCAAATTTCATCCACTTCATTTTCGGCAAAAAACGAAGCGATCATGTCAATCTTCGTGCGAAGGAAACGGACATTGGTCATGCCTTTTTCTTGAACCTCGGTTGCCCCAGAAAACATGCGCGCGCCTTTTATGTCAATGCCAATGAAGTTTCGGTCAGGGTAAATTTCCCCCATTCCCACAGAGTATTCTCCTTTGCCGCATGCTAACTCCAAAACGATGGGGTTATCATTCCCAAATTCTTCGCGCCACTTGCCCTTCAATCGAAAGTCTTGACGCAAAATTTCTTTAAACGGAGGCTCGATAACGTGCGCCATTTCTTTCACCTTGGCGAACTTCATCAACTTGTTCTTTCCCATATTAAAATTCAGGATGAATGGCTACTAAGTCAATCTCTGAAGGCACCGTTCCTCGCTTCATGGTCAAAATCGTAGCGATCATTTCAGCCACGTCTTCTGGTTGCACAAACTCGTCTTTTGGCGCTTCCATTCCATCCCAACTCGAGGTGTTGATGGATGAAGGAAAGAAACCCGTAACCTTAATTCCAAGAGGTAATAGTGTTTGATGAAGCAACTTATGGTATCCCCAAAATGCAAATTTTGAAATCGTGTAGCTCGCTCCATCAACGCGCGGCTTGCGGTTCACCACAGAGCATATATTGAATATACTTCCTGCTTGTTGGGCTTCAAATTTTTGAAGCAGCTTCTGGGTTAGATAATACGGTGCGTAGAAATTGACATCCATCTGCATGTCCAATTTTTGCTGAGCGTCTTTCAAGTTATCGGGAATATAAACTCCAACATTATTCACAAGAACATCGATCGATTCTCCAGTTTTTAAAATCTCATCCGCATAGCGCTCAATTAGCGCACGATTTGAAAAATCGATGGCGTGAATCATTACCTCATTTCCCGATTTCATTTCAATTTCACGCTTTGCAGTCTCCAACTCATTTTGATTTCGAGCCGAAATCCATACCCTGTAGCCTTCAGAAGATAGCCTTTCGGCAATGCTTCTTCCCATTCCTTTGGTCGAACCAGTAACAATTGCATTTTTCATGGAACAAATATGGTCAGAATCTTTGCCTAACGCCAAGCGCTGTTTTTCTTAACCAACATTGTCAGGAATCCCATATAAATGATGGAATTTTTATGCCCCCAAACCGAATTTAACTCCCGAACTATATATTTACAATCACCTAACACAACATGAGAGTTTACCTAATAAGCATCCTGATCATTGCTATAGCAGGATGTTCTTCTTCCAAGAAAAAGCCGGCCCAGCAGGTCGAATCCGAACCTCAACTCGAAGTTCAGGAGAATAATGACGTACCCCAGGAGCAAACTTCGGCCACAGAAAAAACAGAAAGTGAGCTTTGGCAGGCATATAACGAGGCAGACCTACCTGACCTAGAACGTAGAATTTCTCCGAGCACTTTCACGCTTTACAGATGTGAGTATTCATCTCTTCTCTTCTCATTGAGATCCTCCAATGTTGAGCTTGAACTTCCCACTCAGCAAGGGGTTCAGACATTTTTCTTAGAAAACTCCAACACCATGAGCGAAGAGTTGGCTGCGAAATATCCAGAAATTAAATCCTACAAAGGCAAGTCGAGTGACGGAAAGTTGACCATCCGTCTTGACGCCAATGCTGAGGGACTGTTTGCAGAAATTTCTGGAGAGCAAACAAAACAATTACTTTCTCCTTTATTAAAAGGAAATAGATTTTTCTATGCGCTTTGTAATGAAGATGCCTTACCAAAATCCCCACGAGACGAAACATTTGACTAAACACACATGAAACATTTTTACACGCTAGCACTCGCGCTAATCACTTCTTTAGGCTCAATGGCTCAAATAGCCATGATGGTGGCCAACCAAGAGATAAAAACAGGATATGAATCATTTGTTTTTGACTTAGACGAACAGTCATTTGGCGCATTACTTTCAAAAGCCCCACTGGAAAAATTCGCGTCAAAATCTCAAGCGATTGACATTGCCATTCCATTTCCAGATGGTACTGTCAAGAATGTAAGTATTGTTGAGAGTCCAATCATCGCCCCTGAGCTTGCCCAAAAATTTCCAGAAATCAAAACGTATAAGGCGCGAGGAAAGAACTTCTTTGGCAGATTAAGTTTCACTAAAAAAGACTTCCACGGAATGCTGTTTACGGATGAAGGCACCGTTTATATCGATCCAATAGGTTCTCAAGCAGGCACATATCATGCCTATTATCGAAAGGACTATATGGAATTCTATGCACATACAAAAGGCCATGAATGTTTAGTCGAAGAGGAGTATACGGAAATGAAGGAAGTAATTCCTCATTTAAAAGAATTGAGCACGCGGACAGGCGAGGAACTTAGAACATATCGATTGGCATTGGCTTGCACAGGTGAATACGCGCAATTTCACGGGGGAACGGTTGCCGGCACCTTAAGTGCCATGGTGGTGAGCATGAATAGGGTGAATGGAGTCTACGAGAAAGACTTTTCGATCACCATGGAAATCATTGGAAATAATGATCTATTGATATTCCTTGATGGAAATTCTGACCCTTACACCAACAACAACGGGGGCACTATGCTTAACCAAAATCAAAATACCATTGACAACATCATTGGATCATCCAACTACGACATTGGTCATGTGTTCAGCACCGGTGGAGGCGGCATTGCTCAATTGGGCTCCGTTTGCGGTGGTGGCAAAGCGAGAGGTGTAACAGGGGGCGGTTCACCAACTGGTGATCCATTTGACATTGATTATGTTGCTCACGAAATGGGGCACCAATTTGGAGCAAACCATACGCAAAACAACAATTGCAACCGCGTATCAAGCGCTGCATATGAACCGGGAAGTGCATCAACCATCATGGGGTATGCTGGAATTTGTCCTCCAAACCTTCAAAACAATTCTGACGACTATTTTCACGCAGGATCGTACAATGAGGTGGTAGCTTTCAGTCAGTTCGGTTTTGGAAACAGCTGTGCAGCCATTACAAATACCGGTAATACAGCACCTGTAGTTTCAGTGACCGATGTGGTATATACCATTCCCAAAGAAACACCTTTCGTATTGAGAGGCAGCGCTGTAGACAGCGAAGGAGACAACGTTACTTACTGTTGGGAACAGATGGATCTCGGCCCTTCTGGTGACCCCAGCACCCCTTCTGGTAACGCCCCAATTTTCAGATCATGGGATCCGGAGGGAACGGGAGAGCGTACTTGCCCAAGACTCACCAGCATTATTGCTAACTCTACTGTAGTGGGGGAGACTTATGCAACTTACTCAAGGGACTTAACTTTCCGATTGACAGCGCGCGACAATAACAGTGCCGGTGGAGGAGTCGATTTTGACGAAGTAGAAATGGAAGTAGATGGAAATAAAGGGCCTTTTGTGGTGTTATCGCCAACTTCAAACGAGCAGGTTGAGGCTGGGACATACTACACAATCACATGGGATGTTGCTCAAACTGACCAAATGCCCATTAACTGTGAGTCTGTAAATATTTTCCTATGCATTGGAAACGGTCAGTTTATCATCGACACTCTTGCTGAAAGTGTTCCAAATACCGGTAGCTACACCGTACAAATTCCAAATCAAAATGGTGCGGGAAGAAGAATCAGAGTGGAAGCGGCCGACAATGTGTTTTTCAACCTGAATCCTGGCGCATTCACTGTGGTGAACCCAACGCAAATCGAAGGAGCTGAAATCACTCTGAACTTGACCCCCGACTTTACCAACAGCAAGCTGGATCTAGACTGGAACGATGATATCCCAAATGAATCGAATTGGCATGTGGAGCGCTCTGATAACACCAATGGAAACTATGCGCTAATCGCTACACTTCCTGGCAACACAACCAACTTTTCTGACTCTTCGGTTACCATGAACGGAACACCTTACTTCTACCGTGTGTATGCTTCAAATGGCGCAGGAAATTCAACCTACAGCAATGAAGTAACCTATTCTGGTGTTGGCGTTGACGAGTTGAAGGCATCCAACATTAAGGTATTTCCAAATCCGGCTTCAGGCGTATTATACCTTCAAATGAACAATGGAGTGGACGCCTCTCAAGCGCGTATTTACAACAGTCAAAGTCAGTTACTGAAGACATTCACCCTTGAGAATCAAACACAGTCATTGGACATTCTTGATTTACCGGCTGGATTTTACTTCTTGAATGTTCAGACCAATAAAGGAGCAGTTACCTTGCCTTTTCAAGCGTTGGATTAAAGCCTTTCGCTTTCTTTGAGGTCGAATGGCAAACAAAACTGTTTTAGTTGCTCCCTTGCACTGGGGATTAGGTCATGCAGCGCGCTGCATTCCCATTATTAAGCAGCAACTTGATCAGGGAAATCAAGTAATCATTGCTGCCAGCGGTGGTCCTAAGGCGATGCTAGCTGGTCGTTTTACAACGTGTAGGTTCATAGAAATTCCTTTCATGGAAATCACTTACCCAAAAGATGGCAATATGATGCGCCATTTCTTTATAAGGGGGCCATTACTGCTGTTGAGCATCTGGCGCGAGCATCTGTATTTAAAGGCCTTTCTTCAAAAAGAAAACATTGATTTAATCATCTCAGATTCAAGGTTTGGTCTGTGGAATAAGCACGTGCAAAGCATTTTTATCACGCATCAAGTTGAAATTAAAAGTCCAGTATTTCAGCGTTTCATCAATTCAATCAATCGATGGGTCATGAATCGTTTTGATGAAGTATGGATCCCTGATTATGAGCAAACCCCTGGTTTGGCCGGGGAGTTATCGCACCCTCAGCAAATGCCGATGAAGTACAAATACATTGGCCCTTTGAGCCGATTTGATCAACCAATCATTCAGAATATAAAAGCAAACAAGGTGGTTGCTCTTGTGAGCGGACCCGAACCGCAACGTACAATCTTCGAAAATGACATTGTTGAGCGATTCAAAACATCTTCTCAAGAAGTGCTCATTTTATCGGGAAAACCTGATCAGCCGAATAAGCGAGAGATGAACAACATCACGATCATCAACCACTTGAATGATGAAGCGTTGATCAACGCTCTAGCGTCAGCCACGCATGTTATTGCCAGAAGCGGTTACTCTACCATAATGGATTTTCATATGTTGGGAATACAAGCAGAATACATTGCTACACCAGGACAAACAGAGCAAGAATACCTAACGAAATTGCTCAGCACTTAGAGCTGATAACCTTGAAACCTTTCTTTTTCTTCCGAAAGACTCAGTTGAGGGTAGCTCTTTTCCAATTGGTCGATGATTTCTAACTGCTTTTTGAGAAACCGCTGAAATGAATTGCTTTCAGGATCCAACGGTCTATGCGATGCTGCCTGAATCACTGCCGATATTTCTTTGCAGATGATGCGCGTTTCATCGGAAAAGAAGCTCGTTTGAAACTTTTGCCACACGTATTCGATCGCCTGTGGACTCGGGTGAAGCATGTCTGTGGCATAAAACCGATAATCGCGTAAATCATCCATCATATACTCGTATGCCGGAAAGTAATGGCAGGATTCAAATTCATCAACCACCGCGTGCACAGCACTCAACAGTTGGGCTTTGCTCCGCTGGTTTTCAATAGCTCCATCTTTCCAATGACGAACAGGGCTCACAGTAAACACAATTTTTGCTTTGAGTTTCTTGGCTCTGAAAAGTTCTGGAATATGACGCAGAATCAAATGCACTTCTTGCTGGGTTAGAAGTCTTTTTTTAAATTCTTTGTTGGGGATTTTATGACAATTAGCCACAACTCGATCTTGCTCCAAATGCTCATAGACCCACGCTGAGCCAAGAGTAATAAAGACCACATCAGAATTTAAAAGCTGCTCTCTGCCTTGTTTCAAGCCTTTATTGATGTTATCAAGGGCTTCACTTTTATCTTTATTGTTGAACTTCCCATGATGATCTAGGCTCACCCAATGGTCGCCAGCTTGCAATAAATCGCTTTCCTTATAAGCTCTGTCGTTCAACATTCGCTCAAGGGCATTCATGATGGAAAAGGGATTGAAAAGTATGCCGAACGGATTTACCAATTTGTTGATCTTCACGCTTGTCATCAATTCGCCCATATTTTCAGCAAAGCAAGAACCCAGCAGGGTTACCGCAGACCGATGATTGATGTCAAAAGGAAATTCAGGTGCTTCCACCTCGGTACGAAATTGTTCCATGGCCAACTTATTTCGCTTTTTCGAGGGTAAATGAAAACGTTGTTCCTTTTTCTACAACGCTTCGCGCGCTAATGGTTTGACCGTGCGATTCGATGATGTGCTTGCAAATAGCCAAGCCAAGGCCGGTGCCGCCTTCATGCCGCGAGCGACTCTTGTCTACACGGTAAAAACGTTCGAATAAGCGCGGTAAATGATTTGGAGCTACTCCAATACCATCGTCAGAAACCTCTATTAAAACATTTTTTGACATATCAAAAATCCGTACTTCACAAATCCCTCCGGTCCTTCCATATTGCAGCGCATTAGCAATCAAATTTGACAATACTTGCTGAATCTTACTACGATCTGCATAAATGAATATTGGTTGTTCATATTTCTTGTTGAGTCGCATACTTATTTTACGCTTTTTAGCCCGCAACTCAAACAATGAAAAAACCTCTTTTATTTGCTTGACAATATCGATTTTTTCTATTCTAAGTTCTTGATCGCCAGACTCAAGTCTAGAAATACTGTCTAAGTCTTCAACCAATGACACGAGCCGCTCTAAATTCTTGTCTGCGCGATCAAGGTAGTCGTAGTTAATTTTAGCGTCTTCCAACCCTCCTTCAATCAAGGTATGCAAATAGCCTTGCATATTAAATATTGGGGTCTTTAGCTCATGTGCCAGATTTCCTACGAAATCTCTTTTAAACTGAGCTTGTTCCTTTAGGTCTTTAATTTCGGTTTGCTTTACTGACGCCCACTTTCTTACATCCTTCTGGAGCTCTTCAATAATCTCTTCTGACTTGAGCTTTTCTTTAGAGTTAAGATCAAGTTTTTGAATCGGATTTACCAAATTATATATGGAAAGTATTCGTTCAAGGCTAAATCGTTCAATAATCTGCCTGAAAACTAAGAAGGCCGCAAAAGAACCTAAAGGAATAAAACCAAGAATAGCCCAAGATTGACTGAATTCATAATTCAACAATACCAACCCTGAAAGCAACACAAAGACTAAAGCGGAAAAAATTAATGCAACGTGATTCGGACTCTTAAGCTTCATTATAATGCTAACTGTAATGGGAGGCTAATCTTCGAACTTATAACCTACGCCTTTAATCGTTTTTATGTGGCTATTTCCGATTTTCTCACGTAATTTTCTAATGTGCACATCAATAGTTCTATCACCTACGACCACATCTTCACCCCATACGGACGATAATATACTGTCTCTTGTAAACACTTTCCCGGGTGTGGATATGAGTAAGGAAAGTAATTCAAACTCTTTCTTTGGTAAGTTAAGTTCAACATCGTCCTTGATAACCACATATCGGTCTCTATCAATTTTCAACGATTCGAGTTCAATCATTGGATCAGCTTGGATCGTACTCTTTTTTCTCCTCAACAGGGCCTTTAATCGACTGATTAAAACTCTTGGTTTTATTGGCTTAGTAACAAAGTCATCAGCTCCAGCATCAAAACCAGCAATTTGCGAATAATCTTCACCTCTAGCGGTTAAAAAAGCAATGATTACATTCTTGGTCTCAGGTAATTCTCTAAAACGCATGCACGTCTCTACACCATCCATTTCTGGCATCATCACGTCCAATAAAATGAGGTCTGGTTTCTTTTTCATCGCAACCTCAATTGCAATCAATCCATTCTTAGCTGTATACACTTTCGCACCCTCTTTCTCGAGGTTATAGCTTAGAAACTCCAATATGTCTTCCTCGTCATCCACAACGAGAATCTTCTTATTTGCTAGCATCGGTTCTTGATTATCAAATTCCGACTTCGAATGTAGATTTCCCAATGTGAGGTGGATTTATGTGTCCGTTATGAAATGGTTAGTAATGTAAGCTCATTGTTAAGCCCATTTTATTCGAATGTAAACACTTTATTTCTAACTCAAAAGTCTTAATGTTCCTGAACTTACCATGAACACAATGATTTCAATGAAATTTCGAGATTTTTCGATTCCTCTCTTTTATAACGCACAGATAATCTCGCATTAATCCACCCATAATTTACTCAGTAAATCTTTGCACTCAGATAAAAACGAAAAAATGAAAACTATTTACCTATCAACAGCAAAAGTTATGGCACTGACGATGTCATTAGGGTTTGCTCTCCTCTTTTGTATTTCTCCATTTATAACACATTCACAAATAAGCTACAAGAAGTTTGGAGACGGTATTAAATTTCAAGCTGCAGACTCAACAGGGCTAATTAAAATGAGCGCCAGAATACAAAACTTGCTTGTTGTAAAATCTGACTTGGATGGCACTGACCCAATTACGAATGCTATGGTGAGAAGAGCTCGACTTAAGTTTGATGGATTTGCTTATTCGACCAGGATCACTTACAAAATTGAATTGGGCCTCAGTAATCGTGATATAAGCAATAGCAGAGACGCTTCGCTAGTAGGAGGATCTCCAAAGATTATACTAGACGCAGTTGTAAAATATGAATTTGTCAAAGGACATACTTTATGGTTCGGGCAAACCAAACTTCCTGGAAACCGCGAGCGGGTAATCTCCTCGCAAAAATTACAATTTGTTGACCGAAGTCTTGTGAACTCAAACTTCAATATTGACCGGGATTTTGGATTGCAGCTTCATCATAAATTCAAATTGGGAAATTCCATTTTGAAATTTGCTGAATCTATTTCTTTAGGAGAAGGACGAAATAACATTAAAACCAACAATGGTGGGTTCGACTATACGGGCCGAACTGAATTCTTACCTTTCGGTGAGTTTACCAATAAGGGTGATTATTTCTCATCCGACCTTGCTAGAGAAGAATCGATTAAAGCGAGTTTAGGCTTCACCTTCGACTTTAACCACAAAGCGATTAGACAAGGAGGACAGCTTGGCTCTATCTTAACGGATACCAATGGCGCGTATTATCAGTCCGATTTAACCTCTTTCATGGGCGATATTTATATTAAATACAAAGGATTTTCTTTTTTAACTGAAGCGACATATAGAGAAAGTAGCCTTGGAAATTTCATTTCTCCAGACGGATTGGCCTACAATCAAGGGTTTGGATTGTCAACTCAGGCTGGTTATCTTTTAAAATCAGATTATGAAATGGCTATCAGATACTCCCGAATTAGTCCAATTAAAGGCATGTCAGCTGCTTCAGTGAATTACCAAGATCAGTACACTTTTGGAATTTCCAAATATATTATGGCCCATAACCTCAAATTTCAAACTGACTTAACATACCATCAAGATTTAGGAAACACCTTTGTGTCAAATTACCTTATGTTCCGTTTTCAAACAGAATTGTCCTTTTAAAGATCGCCATAATGAACTACACATTTTTAGATTTACTAACGTTACTAGGCGCACTTGGCTTCTTTATCTATGGGATGAAAGTAATGAGCGAAGGGATTCAAAAAGCCGCAGGAGAAAGACTAAGAGAAATTCTTGGAGCAATGACCAAGAATCGATATTTCGGGGTGTTAACAGGGTTTTTAATCACCAGTTTGGTACAGTCATCTTCTGCCACTACAGTTATGACTGTGAGTTTCGTTAATGCGGGTCTTCTTTCTCTTATGGAATCTGCAGGAGTTATGATGGGAGCAAACATTGGAACAACCATTACTGGTTGGATAGTCTCCTATTTTGGATTCAAATTCAAAATTGTTTCCATTTCACTTCCCATGATAGCTGTAGGGCTCCCGATGATGTTGTTTAGATCATCAAAAATCAAAAGCTGGGGCGAATTTATTATAGGTTTTGCTATGTTGTTCTTGGGGCTTGATGCCTTAAAAAATGCAGTTCCTAACCTTAAAGAAAATGCCGAAGTGCTTTCTTTTCTATCAGGATTTGAGCCCAGTTTATTGACCAATTTGCTATTCGTCTTAGTAGGTACAGTAATTACAATAGTCGTTCAGTCTTCTAGTGCAGCGATGACCTTAACTTTTGTAATGTGCAATAACGGCTGGATTCCATTTCCGTTGGCTGCGGCAATGATACTTGGTGAAAACATAGGGACTACAATAACTGCTGAATTAGCCTCGATCGTAGGAAATGTTCACGCAAAAAGAGCCGCTAGAATTCACTCAATGTTCAATATAGTGGGTGTAGCTTGGATGGTGTTGGCATTACCCTTTGCCCTACAAATGATCGATTGGTTTTCTATTACTGTTATGGGCAATGTATCACCTTATGAATCATCAGAATCTATTCCTTTCGCTCTATCTTATTTCCATACCTTTTTTAATCTCGCCAATGTATTACTGCTTATTGGCTTTGTGCCTTTGCTTGTTAAGCTTTCGATAAAGAGCATTCCGTCCAAAGGCGAAGATGATGAAGCTTTTCATTTAGAATACATTGGAACGGGAATGATGGGAACCTCAGAGCTTTCAGTATTAGAGGCCAAGAAAGAGGTGACCAAATTTGCCGAAATCACTGAACGTCATGTGTTAATGGTGAAAGACTTACTTCTTGAGAAAGATAATAAAGCGGTTAAAAAGCTGGTAAAACGAATTAAAAAATATGAGGAAATTTCCGACAGAATAGAAGTTGAAGTTGCAAATTACTTGACAAAAGTATCAACCAAGCAACTTTCAAAAGAATCCTCGTTGATGGTCCGTGCCATGCTGAGTATCATTAATGATTTAGAACAAATCAGTGATATATGTTTTCAGCTTTCTGTCAACCTTGAACGCAAGCATGAAAATAAAATCTGGTTTTCAACAGATCAAAGAAAAAGTCTTACTGAGTTAATTGACTTAGTGCATGAGGCCGTTTCAAATTCAATAAAAAATCTTGACTCTGGTTACAGTCAGATTGACCTCGCTCATGCCGAAAAACTTGAACAAAGCATAGATACTAAGCGTGACGAAATACGCAAGACTCACCTTAAAAAAATCGAAAAAGGTGAATACAATTTTCAAAATGGCATGATCTACAGCGATATCTTTTCGGGAATGGAAAG
>Ga0181606_10002083_pt1 | contig 17272 bp, 11 predicted proteins | sample 041ome_10_FD_132994 | JGI IMG/M metagenome (GOLD analysis project Ga0181606, IMG submission 132994) | Coastal salt marsh microbial communities from the Groves Creek Marsh, Skidaway Island, Georgia - 041412US metaG (megahit assembly) | ecosystem: Environmental > Aquatic > Marine > Intertidal... | reverse complement strand
TCGGCTCTGTAATGACAGCGGCAGACCTTACTGGAACTTTGATTGTCAACGGGGTGGAGACCTCCAGCTTTACGACTACCTCGGCAGACACTGAGCTGAGTCGCCAACTTGTTGTTGACGCAATTAACAACATATCCACTCAATCGGGTGTTCGTGCGGTTAATACGAATGATGATGCTCAGGGCGTGACACTCATCGCAGACGACGGCCGCAATATCACTATCGAATTTGCTACGCTGACGGCTGCTGCAACTGGATTAGGAGCTGCCGCGACCTACGTTGGTACTTACTCGCTGCACTCTGTTGACGGAACGTCTATTAATGTAGACAACCAAGTATTCAACGAGGACACGGCCATAAGCACTGGCTTGAAGACGGGTACCTTCAATGCGGATAAAGCTGTATTTGTTGCCGCCAATCGTACTCAAGGGGGTGGTGGGTCTCTCGATGCGGGTACGTTAGTTATTAATGGTTTTAATATCGCTGCTGCCCTAGCTACTGACGATAATGCCTCGGCGACGAATACATTAGATGGGAATGAGACCGCAATCACCGGAGCAGATAAGGCCGCCTCCGCGATAGCGATTGCTGCATCGATTAATAAGCGGACTGAAGAGCACGGTGTAACGGCCTACGCCGAGGCTAATATCCTAAGGGGTGGTGCTGTTTTTGATGGAACTTCTGCTGATGAGGGTTCAATTTGGTTGAATGGAGTAACTTTTGATGTGGCCGCCTCGAGTCAGGATGCCGTGATCGAGCGGATTAATCAGTACTCGGGTCAGACAGGTGTGGTCGCTAGTCGTTATGGGGATGCTATGCAGTTAGTGGCCGAAGATGGTCGGGACATTGCGATTGGTATCAACGACTATACGGGCGATGCTGCATCTCTTGGTCTGAGTGGGCTCACCATAGCTACCGATACATCTGGTGCCGGAGTAACGGTCTATCAGGCGAGCGTTCGATTGGAGTCAGATAAGGCGTTTACGTTAGCCAGGGGTAACGACGCTACAGACACAAACTTTGAAAACCTGGGTTTTAGGTTGGGAACGTTTGGTGGTACCGATACAGGTACCAAAATTGCGGAGATTGACATTTCTACTCAGTCGGGTGCATCGACTGCGATGACCGCCATTGACGCAGCTATTCAAGATGTGGCGAGCGCCCAGGCTCGTTCAGGTGCTTTCCAAAATCGTTTGGAAGCCATCGTGAGTGTTTTGTCGGAGTCAAATGAGAATATTTCGGCCGCCCGTAGCCGCATTCTGGATACCGACTACGCCACCGAGACTACGGCTCTCGCTAAGTCGCAGATTGTTCAGCAGGCGGCAACCGCTATGCTGGCTCAGGCCAACCAGCAGTCTCAGTCGGTTCTGGCTCTTCTTCAGTAAATTTAGAGCCTTAGAAGTCCTCCAAACCCTTGCCGGGTCGACCTGGCAAGGGTTTTTTTTGGCATGGGCATTGCTTATCACCGGTTGTTCAACCAACCATAGGGTGATTAGCAATGAATACCAACCTTTACCGCGAGATTATTGAAAGCAAGAACCTCCATTTTTCTGCTGAGAGCAGCGGAAACGTGGTTTCAAAGTACTCCCCCACCGAGATTCGCGAAACAATCTCGAGGTTAGTGGCGGATGACAACCTGGACATGGCCTTTGCGCTGAGCCAGGCAGGTCTTGCCCTTTACCCCGACAGCGAAGACGTATTGGCCATCGCCGGTCTTCTTGCCATGCTTAAAGAAGACTGGGTGGAGTCAGCGGCGATTCTTAACCACCTGATTGAAGTGCAGGGTGACCGTACGCCGGTGACCACGCACATCATGTTTATTCGCGCCCTTCGTTGTGCGCTTGAGCCTGCGGCTGCTCTTAGTGCCGTGATGCTTGCTCACGAGCAGTATCCCAACCATCCTGAGCTAGAGAAAGAGTTTCAAGCGCTTTCCGAAATGCTCGGCTTTGCAACGGCAGAGTGACGAGAAAGCGGCAGAGTTTGACCGGCCTAGGTAACGCATTGCCGCTTTTACGACAACGTTTGAGGAGAGATTGAAATGACGGTTATTAACACCAACGTAAAGGCGATTGTTGCCCAGGATTCCATGCGCAGCGTGAACCTGAAGCTTGCGACGGCCATGGAGCGTTTATCGACAGGGCTTCGCATTAATTCGGCCAAAGACGATGCTGCCGGTCTTGCCATCTCTGAGCGTATGAATGCCCAGGTACGTGGCTTTGGCATGGCCATTAAAAATGCCAACGACGGTTTGTCAATGGCGCAGACCGCTGACGGCGCCTATGGTGAAGTGGCCAGCATGCTTCAGCGCATGCGAGAGCTAGCAGTTCAGGCATCAAACGGCACGATGGGTCCCCTCGACCGAACGTCCATTCAGCTTGAGATTGACGAACTGAAGGCTGAAATTGAAAACGTCGCGACAAAGACACACTTCAACAATATTCCGTTGCTTGATGGCACGGCAAAGGGTGTTGTGTTGCAAGTGGGTGCAAACGAGGGCGACACCATTGAAATTGGGTTTGATTCGGTTCGCACAAAAGATATTGGCTCAGGCCTGCGCCCCGCGCTGAGTTCATCCAACGGAACCCATGCTGTTTTAGACGCCTTAGAGGCTGGTGACTTACTTATTAATGGGGTACTTGTTGGTGCCTCGTTGGCTACCGATGATGTGGCCTCTTTCGAGGTGGCTACAGGTGACAGCGCTGCCAGTGCAATTGCGAAAGTTGCCGCAATTAATAAGGTGTCAGAGCAGAGTGGCGTCTATGCACGTGTAGACAATACGACGGTCATGGGGTCCACCATGACGGGGACGCCGGCTGTAACTACGGGTGGTATTGTTCAGATTAACGGCGTAAGTACAGTCGTTTTTGCCCTCGGCGACGACAACGAGACTAACCGTACAAGCGTAACGAATGCCATTAATGCTATCAGTGCGCAGACTGGCGTTCGAGCCATTAATACAGGTGACGATAGAAACGGCGTTATGCTGGTTGCAGATGACGGTCGCAATGTCACGATCACCTTTCTAGACGACACCGGTACAGCAGGCGGACCTTTTACGGCCCTAAACACGGGACTTGCTGCCGAAGAGACCTATGTGGGTAGCTTTTCTTTGTATTCCACCATGAGTCAGCCCATAACGATCGACCATCAGATTGGCTCGGACATAACGGGAACAGGTCTTCGAATGGGAACCTACCAACCTGATACAGCCACTGCTGTAACCTTGGAGAGATCGGGTGGTGGCACGATTGACGGTACAGGAAACGTTGCCATTGAGCCGCTTGCGGCAGGCACCACCCCGGACACAAGCAATGTGGGTGTTTTAAGTGGTGACACTTTGGTCATCAATGACATTGGAATTGATGCGGCTCGAGCAACTGACGATACCGCCTCTATTTCAACCGACGCCAGTGCAAAATCTGCCAGTGCCATTGCTATTGCGGCAGCAATTAACAAGAAGACAGACCTACACGGTGTGACGGCCATTGCTGAACCTACAGTAATACGCTCCACCGCGGCATCTGCTTTCACCGCATTTGATGGTTCAGCCGAAATTAGCCTTAATGGCGTTGAATTTTCGGTGGCAACCGTGACGCGCGACTCCGTTATGGAAAACATCAACTCCTACTCCGGTCAAACCGGTGTTGTAGCAAAAGCCTTTGGTGAAGGTATTGAGCTTGTTGCTGAAGATGGACGAAACATTGTTATCGCTATTGAAAACACCATCACTGCAGCGAACATTGGTCTTTCTGGGGTCAATATTCCCACGGCTGCTTCGGGCTTTGATCAGGATTCCGGAGCGGTCTTCTATTCCACTGTTCGACTCACGTCTGACGATGCGTTCGTTGTGAAGCGAGGAAGCGAGGGGGAAACAAGTTTTGAGGCCTTGGGCTTTCGCGAGGGAACCTTCGGCGGCACCAACACAGGAATAAAGATTGCAGATGTTGACGTCACGTCTCAAGACAGTGCTCAGACAGCCATCACGGCCATTGACGCTGCCCTAGAGGATGTCTTGGCCGCGGAGGCTCAGTCGGGTGCTTATCAAAATCGGCTAGAAGCCATTGTAAATGTCTTATCGGAGTCCTCCGAGAATATTACTGCATCACGCAGTCGTATTCTTGATGCGGATTACGCTCTTGAGGCAACCAATATGGCGAAGGCGCAAATTATTTCTCAGGCTGCGAATGCTATGTTGGCGCAAGCGAACCAGTCGCAACAGGGTGTGTTGCAGTTACTGCAGTAAGTTAGAACTTATCTTCGAACATACGAAGACCTTCGCGTGTTCGAGGCAAAAAAAGCCGGTCTCAAAAGGACTGGCTTTTTTTATGGAGGTTTCGCCGACAAGCATTGCCGCTTTTTTGACAAGCCAAGGAACAAAGGTTGCCGCAGTCGGCAAATGTTGACAATAGTTATTTAAATCAATTACTTAATTACTATTATTTTAAACAAATCTAACCCCGAAAAGTTGGCACAGCCCCTGCTTTTGAGAAGTACACGCTCGTATGGTGCGGGTGCACTGGTCGGTCAGAGATAAGAGGAGTTTGAACGGCCAGTAGTTAGGAGAAGATCTATGGCGGTGATTAATACCAATACGAAGGCACTCTTTTCGCAGAATGCGCTAAAGATATCTGGACAGCTCCAGGCGAAGTCGATGGAGCAGTTGTCGTCTGGCAAGCGCATTAATACCGCAGGCGATGATGCGGCGGGTCTTGCGATCTCCACCCGAATGACTCAGCAGATTCGTGCCTTGAACCAGGCTGTTCGTAATGCCGGGGATGCCATTTCTCTGATTCAAACCGCTGAGGGTGCAACCGCCGAAATTACCAACATGATGCAGAGGATGCGCGAACTTGCCATCCAGGCCATTAACGACACAAACAGTGACCCCGACCGTTCCTACCTTGATCTTGAGTTTCAGCAGCTTAAGCAAGAGGTTCAGCGTATTGCTGAAATGACGGAGTGGAACGGTTTTAAGGTGCTTGACGGAACCGCGGGCGAGACAGTGGGCGAGGCCCCTGTTTACAAGGCCACTTCAGTGAATCTGGATGGTGATGTTCTCATCAACCCAACGAGTCTTCGCACAACCGCTGGAACGGACGGCGGAGAGATTCAGACCTGGTCAATTGATTACACCATTGACGATCTGGACGGACAGGAGGGTTCTTTCACAATATTGGGCGAGACCTTCTATGTAACAGCTTATGACGTTGACGAAGATGGTGGGACAGACTTAGAAGACTTTCTTGATGCCGCAGTTGAGGTGCTGTCGGAGACAACCCTCTTCGGTTCAGGATCGAACCGGTCTGTGGTGGTGGCTCGAGACACGGCTGTCCCACCCAACCTACTCGAGGATGACGCTGGCCATCCTTATCTGATTTTTACGTTTGACGTAAGCGACGGGGATGTTGCTGACGTTGCTTTCGACAAAGGGACGCTTGACGTTGACGATGCGTCAGCTGAAGTCAACGCCGACATTACAACTGCAGTCGCTGGGTATGACTCCCCGGCCCGAGCTGCAGTGACTCAGGCCGCAGAGACCTTTAGTGGGGATGCCGGATTTATCAAGAGTGGGACGTTATCGATCAGCCTTGACTCGTCCAATGAACTTGACGATACAGTTACCGCAACCTTCCTAACCGAAGACAATGAAACTATTGTCATGACCGGTGTGGCAGACAGGGCCGCAGGAACGGTCACCTTTACACGTGAAACTGGTAATAACCGACAGGTCTTTTCTGGTGAACTGGGTGATGAATCCGATACGCTGATCTACACCTTTCGTGACACTGACGATAACAATCTAATTGCAACCGATCGTGCCTTCACACTCTCTGTAAGCATTGAGGGGTCCATTCCAGCTCTACGCGCGGGCGATCTTCAAATTAATGGTATTGAAGTGGGTGCTTCTTATGCCAGTGACGACCTTTTGTCACCTCGTAATAACGCTTCAGGAAGTGCGATTGCCAAAGCGGCTGCCATTAATCGCGTGGCATCCACCACGGGAATCACTATCGGTGAGTCCCAGTCCATTACTTTCTCGGGCCTGCCCAAGCCCGGTGTCATCAAGGTTGCTGGTGTTGATATCAGCATTACCGCGCAAGAAGACACCGCTGTAAAGGCAGCAACAAAAATTGCCCAAACTCTTCGAGCCAGTCATTTATTTGACAACGCTACAACGGGGCGCGTTGTATCTTATGCCTCGGGCGGGTCGGTTATTAATATTGATTATCCTGTGTCTGAGGGAGATGTGGGCACTGCGGAAGTGCTTCCAGGAACCACTGGGCTCGTGGGTATAGCTGATATCACGCAGGAATACACAACAGCTGCACCGGGAACCGGTGTGTATGCCAAAGTAAATGAAAATGTGGTGACCGGGCAGGCCATGAGTGCCGAGTCAGTGGTTTCAGGTGTTGTATTTATTAATGGCTTTGCATCGGCAAATATCACTACCTCACTTAACAATACGCGTGAGACACGAATGAGTGTGGCGGCTGCTATTAATGCAATATCGTCGCAAACTGGTGTTAGGGCAATTGATACGGGCTTCGATACCAAGGGCATTACCTTGGTTGCCCAAGACGGTCGGAACATTGAGGTTAGTTTTGAGACAAGTGCGAACCACGAGGTTTTCGGAAGTCGTGTAGGGATTCGCGAGGGGGTGCAGGCAAGCACCCTATCTTTAGAATCGAAGATTAATAATCCAGTCGTCTTAACCTCATCGACCCTTGGCGATATTAGTCGAGTGGGTCTTATTGAGGGTAACTTCACCAAGAATCAGGCTGTTTACAACACCGCGCCCAGAGCCATTGTTGAACCTCCCGTTGCGCAGGCTATTGCTGTTGAAATATCCGGAGCCATTTCTGCTGATGACACTTACTCGGTCACCATCAATGGCGTTACCGTAAGTATTGACGATGCATCGACTGACATTAACGGTGACGATATTCCTGGCGCCTCTTTTGAGGGGCTTCGGCAGGCTTTTATTGCAGCCATCAATGCTGAGCCAGAACTCGCAGGCGTCGTAACAGCAACGGCTGGTAATCGACTTGGCGAACTTGTTATTTCGGCCGATGTGGCTGGAACACCCTTTACCTACAGCGCAAGCACAACAAGTGATGCGGCCTTAATTGAAACCCGCGTACAAGCTGCAAACCAGAGGGCTGGGTTTTCTTCTCTCGGGACCGATGACCTAAAAATCAATGGCATTGAAATTCGACCTTCAGTTGCCAACGACGATAGGAAGAGTATTACCTCGGTTGCGAGCAGTGACCCTGCTTCAAGTGCGTTGGCTATTTCAGCAGCGATAAACAGCCACCAGTATGAAACGGGCGTCAGAGCACTACCCAATGGGGCAAGCACCAAAGGGATCCTCACCGACACCAGTATTCCTGCTGGTTCTGGTGACATGTACACCCTGTTTGTGAATGGTGTGGGGATTGATGTTGAGTTCACCCAGAATGAGGAAGGCTATGAGCGACGAACCAAGGTTGTTCAGGCTATCAACGCTCGCACAGGACAGCACGGCGTTACTGCGGTTGATAATGGTGAGGGTTTAAGCCTAAAAACCGACGGGCGTAACCTATCGGTCTGGTACGACTCTAGTGTTCAAGACCTTTCTGCTGCTAGCTTTGGTTTGGGTCAGTCCGATGCTCTAGCCCAGCGTATGAGGGTTACAACCAAAGACGTGGTTGCTGATAACCGTGTTATTACGCTCAACGGGCAGACCATTGAGGCTGCAGGTGATTTGGACTCTGCTTTTAGTGCAGCCAATTTAGTGGCGGCCATTGAGACCGCAATTACAGCTGATCTCGCCGCAGATCCACGGCAACTTGCAAACCTGGCGGTGGAGTACAACACTGGAGAGGACTTTTTTGAAATTGTCTCCACGGTACCAGGAGCTCCGTTTACCTTATCTGGGATCGGTGCAGCGTGGGACTCGACAACTAATGATGATGCCTATGTCGACCCTGATGTAAGTCTGGTCATTCGCACTATCACTCCCAATGACATGGGTTCGGGCGTAGTTAGTGCCATCCCATTTGCCGACGAGAATTCCACGTCCGCCAAGACGGCCTACGGGACGGTTCGGCTTATTGCCGATGCCGCCCTGTTGCCGCCGATTCCTTCGCCTGTGGGTGCACCGCCTTCGGATCGTGAGGCCATGCTTCGCGCGTCCACCGAGCCATTCACCATTGAGGTAGGCGATAAAGGCTTTGGACCTCAGGGTAAGTTCAATGCTCTGGGCTTTCAGCAGGGTAGCTTCGGTGGTCGCTCAAGCGAGGCCATGGATCCACCAAAGGTGGGTCGGCTTGCCTTCCAGGTGGGAGCCAGTGCCCAGCAGCTTATTACCATTGACCTGGAAGACTTTGGTAAGAATGGCTCCATTACCAACGAGATTACCGGTGATGTTGACCTGAACGTGAACGATCGAACTTCGCGCATTAACACCCGCGCAGGTGCCGAGAAGGTGCTTGAGTTGCTTGACGTGGCCATGGACAAGGTCAATGCCACACGCGCCCAAATGGGTGCGGTGATGAACCGATTGCAGTACGCCATGGACAACTTAAGCAATGTGTCGATGAACCAAGAGGCTTCTCGATCGCAAATTATGGATGCTGATTATGCGAAGTCGTCCACGGAACTTGCCAAGGCACAGATTATGCAGCAGGCTGCCACCGCTGTGTTAGCCCAGGCTAACATGAGCAACCAGACGGTCTTACAGTTGCTTCAGGGGTAAGGTTCGCTAGAATAAACCGCATGTCTGTTTATTTACCCAAAGGCCCGCGCAAGGTTAACAACGACTGCGCCGAACGAGCCCTTACGAAGCCGCCCTGCAAAGTCTGCGGCCTTATTCGTATTTACCTTATGTTTGCCATTCCGCTTATTTTCTTGGCCTTTGCGGGCGTGGAGATTGACTGGCCCGATATCAACATGACGGCGGTGGTGGGCTATGCATTCTTAGCCGCCTTCCTGGTTCAATTAGCATGGCGGTTTTATGTCGACTACGTCAAGAAGAAATAAGCCTACAACCAGCGACCAAGAAAAACTGCGTCTGTTAACCCAGTCGCCGCGCGGTGTCGACCTGTACCGCGAGGTGTTCTCTGAAATTAAAAAAGGCCCCAACTGCTGGAGCTGCCGGCATTTTCAAATCACTTGGGACACCCGCATGCCGTATGGCTGTAGGCTCATGGGTTTTAAAACCAAGATTCTTCCGAGCATTGAGGTACTTCGGGCCGATGGCCACTTTTGTCTGGGTTTTGAGGAAAAAGAGCCACCCCTGGCTGAGCAAAACCAAAAACCTAAGCGGTTTAAACGCGGGGGCAGGGGCCTTATTGTCTAGCTGCCGCAACCGTTGCACTTCGGCCTGTGGGCCCAATAACCGCAATACGCTCGTTGCTTGGACCACCAAAAAATCTTAATTCCTGAACTGTATGCAGATAATGATTCACTACGAAGTGAGACTTTGGCCCACCGGGGCAGAGCTCCGAGGCCAAAAAGCGCATTTCATGAAGACCAGCGGGTAAAAACATGGTGGTGTGAATCAGAGCGATGGACTCTGGGCCACGAGTGGCCAGAAGGGTTTCAGGCCCCGAGATGGTAAAGGTGAGCCCTTCTACCGGAAGGCAGACGGGGCCCTGGGCATCAGGACCCACAAGGGCAGCGGCATCAGCCGCCTGGGTACCGGCTGGTGCAGCTTGAGCGAAGGCTTTCACGCTCCATATGCTTAAAACAACAATGCCAAGAACAATAAGTCCTTTAAATTTCATCGTGTGGTCGAAGGGTTGTCGTTTCATGATCCAAGAGGGGTCTGAGGCTATAGTGTGGGTTGCAAATCTGCGGCAAACAAAAGTTTTTCCTACAAGGTGTATCGGATTGAATAGCCATGACTAAAGACACGATCAACCAAGGAGCATGGGGCTTTCACCATAGTTGTGCAAGGCCAAGGGTATTGGGCCTAGCCTTCGCCATTCTTTGGTTGTCAGTCACCTGCATTGCACAGGCCCAGTCGTTCAGTGGCAACACCCCAAACGACCCTACCCGGCCCTTTAGCGAGCAGCTTCAGTCAGGCCTAAACGCCCTTGATCGCAAGCACTACGCCACGGCATTAAGGTCTTGGCGCGACCTTGCCAATAAGGGGGATGCCCGTGCCATGAACAATGTGGGCCTGATGTACGAGCGCGGCCTGGGTGTCACCCAGAGCTATGTTGAGGCCATGAATTTTTACCGAAAGGCGGCAGATGCCGCTCTGCCCGAGGCCCAGTACAACCTAGGCACCTTGTATCACAACGGTTATGGTGTGGAAGTAAACAACAGCCAGGCCGTTTTCTGGTTCCGAAAAGCGGCTGCCCAGCGCCTGCCCGAGGCCCATTACATGATGGGCCTGCACCTGTGGGAGGGCAAAGGCGTTCGGCGCGACCCCTTGGCAGCGCTTGCGGAATTTTTAAAGGGTGCTCGTGCTGGCGATGTGAACAGTCAGTTCATGGCGGGCTATTTGTTTTTATCAGAAGAACCAACCGGTACGCCCAACGGGGTAGCGGGCTACGCCTGGGTGGAGGTCTCTCGCATGAACGGCTACGAGGGTGCAGTGGATGTCACCTCCTTTCTTGATTACCGGCTTAAAGAAAGTGAACTAACTTTGGCAAAGACCTTGGCCAGGCGCTGCCTGTCAAGCCAGTACGGGGACTGCCCCAAGCTCTAGCCCTAAACTTTTAGCGGCCTAAGCTTGCCGCTGTTGGTTTTTCCCGTCGGAAAAACGTCGCCGCTTTTGGCATAGCCATTGCTCATACCTACGCAACTTATTTGCCTTCGTAGGGGAGCATGTCTGTGACTGCAGAAAAACACCAAGATGCCGGCAGCTGCAATGCCCTGTGGCTTGACCCGTTTCAGCCCGCAGGAGAGCGCGAGCGCGCCTGTTTGCGTGAGGCCGGTTTAAACCTTTTAGTGGTTCGTACCCTTGATGATCTTCGCCGGGCACTTAAAACAGCGCAGCTTGTCGTCATTCGCCTTAAGACCGACGTGGCCCTGTTGACGGAAGTGAAGTGCCTTATTGAAAGCTTTAAGCCCAACATCCCTGTTTTATGTCGTACCGATAAGCAGGCCTTTCAGCTGGGTATTGAGGCCATGCAACATGGTGCCTGCCATGTTCTGGCCCATGACGATTATTCGCAAGAGTCTTGGCAATTGGCGCAGGCCTATGTCAAGAAGGCGGTGCAGGCCGCACACACGGGGTCTGCAACGGCGAATACCACTGGGGTTGGTGCGCTGCGCGATCGTTTCAACGCTGCATCCGTTGCTGCGCCATCGAGCCCAAGCTTTTCTGGCGACGCTTCATCGGTGTCAAGCGGCTCATCGAGCACCGTTCATACATTCAGCGGCTCAGGTCAACTCGCGAAGACAGACGCCGAGCCTGCAGCGAGCCAAGAAAAACCCAAGCGCACTTTCATATTCGTAGACCCCACAAGCCAGAAGCTTTTGGTTCTTGCCCAGCGCGTTGCGCAGGCTGAGGTGACGACGCTAATTACCGGGCCCACGGGTGCAGGCAAAGAGGTTTTGGCCAATGTGATTCACGAGGCCTCACCACGCGCCAAGGCACCTTTTATCAGCCTGAACTGCGGCGCCATTCCCGAGCACCTTATGGAAGACATGCTCTTTGGTCACGAGAAGGGCGCCTTTACTGGCGCCGTGAAAGAGCATAAGGGCATTTTTGAGCAGGCCCAGGGCGGCACCGTATTTCTTGATGAGATTGGTGAACTGCCCTTAAACCTTCAGGCCAAGCTTCTTCGTGTTTTGCAAGAAAAGCAGGTGACTCGGCTGGGTGGAAGTCAGTCCATTGACCTTGACTTTCGGCTCGTAGCCGCCACCAACAAGGACCTGAAAAAAGCCATTGAGGAGCGTGAGTTTCGCGAGGACCTTTACTTTCGAATCAGCACCTTTCGGCTCTCAATTCCAACCCTGGCCGAGCGACGCCAAGACATTCTTCCGCTAGCAGCTTTCATGCTGCAAAAGTATTACACCGAAACGGATGAGAGGGTCTTCTCGCACGAGGCCCAGCGCGCGCTGCTTAGCTATCACTGGCCAGGCAATGTTCGCGAACTTGAGAACGTGATTCAACGTGCACTGATTTTTAGTTTTGAGAATGTCATTGAAGCCGAGCATTTGGTGTTTGATGAATGCGATTCGCCCGCCATGGCCTCTGCCTTTGCCCATCGGGCATCGGTAAGCGTTACGCTGGACGACGGCGCTCCGCGAACTAATTCATCGCCTGAGGCGTATGTTGATACTTTCAATCCGTCCCCACAAGACACCGCCGCATCTAAAGCGAATGGCTCGCATGCTGCTGCAGAAGACGATGAGGCTTTAGCTGATTTTGCGCGGTCAAACCCCAAGTCATTCCCCGACTTCATCGCGACGCCCGAGACAATGGCACCCCCGGTGCCATCAAGAGGCTCTGAGGTAATTTGTCTTAACGAGCTGGTCAAGACCAATGAGAAGCAGATGATTCTTGCTGCCATTGAGTCCTCCCCCACCAAGGCGGAAGCCGCCCGCAGGCTAGGTATTAGCCCGCGTACCCTTCGTTACAAAATGGCGCAGCTGCGCATGGCAGGTGCCGCATGAGCGTGCTGCCCACCAACCTAAACACCGCGGGCGTGGCCAACGTCATGTCCCAAATTCGTCAGTACCAGGCGCAGGTTCAGGCGAAGTCAATTACACAGGTCGTGCAGGCACCCGTTCCCCCTTTGCAGGGCAAGATGTTCACGCTGCCCCCCGGTCAGGCGGTGGGGCCATACGAGGCACCAAAGACACCAGAGACCCCGCAGGCTCTTCAGCATTTACGAACCAACGAGGTTCAGCGCACAGAGGAGCACGACGGCTTTGGACAGGTGGTGCGTGGGTCTTTGCAGAAGGTCAATAGCTTGGCCAAGCTTGCCGAGGCCAAGCGTAATGCCTATGAAAAAGGCGAAGAGATTCCGTTAACCGATGTTGTCCTGGCCATGCAGAAATCGTCATTGGCATTTGAGGCCACCTTGCAGATTCGAAACAAGGTGCTTCGTGCCTATGAAGAGGTTCTGAACATGCCGGTTTAAGACACTTTACTAAGACGAACCGTTAAACCCATTACCCCTTAAGCAAGAGAGACCATCATGGCTTCAGACAATCCAGCAATGCCCTCCCCGGTACCCATGGGCCCTATGCCTGGCGCAGGATCGTCCACTGCAGGGGCCGACGCCCAGAGCACAAGTCTTGGTACTTCTGCTCAAAACGCTGCCGCTCAGGCGGGAACGGCGGCCTCGCAGGCGGCTTCGGCTGCGGGCTCCACCTTGAAGCGAGGCGCCGAGATTGCCGGCCCGCTTTTGCAGAATCTGAATTTACCCGTCTTCTTGCGTGACGGTCTTTCGAACCCCTTGGTGAAAAAGGCGGTTCCTGCCCTGCTGGTTATTTTTGTACTGGTGGCCTTTGTTGGGCTTTTCAATCTCATGGGCAAACCCGTGGAGTACAAGCCTTTAATGCCGGGCATTTCCGAGGCCGACAAGCAAGAGGCTTTTGATGCCCTGAAGATGGCCTCGTTCGACCCCAAAATTGATCCGTCCACAGGCAGCATTACAGTGCCTGACAACAAGTTTCATGAGGCCCGCATTTACTTAGCCTCCAAAGGCATTCCTAAGGCACCCCTGCCCATGGGTATTGATGCCTTGAACGAACAAAGCGCCATGACCACCAGCCAGTTTATGGAGCAGGTGCGTTACATCAAGGCCATGGAAAACGAACTGGCGCGAAGCATTACCGAAATTGGAAGTATTCAAAGTGCGCGCGTGCATTTAGCCCTACCCAAACAAAGTGTCTTTGTGCGCGACAGGGCCGAGCCCAAGGCCTCGGTGGTGGTAAGCCCGCAGCATGGGCGCATTGTTACAGCGGCTCAAGTGGACGCCATTATTCATTTGGTGTCGTCCAGCATTCCGTATTTGGCAGCTCAGAATGTGTCGGTGGTGGATAACATCGGTAACCTACTTACCGACCGTCGCGAGAACACCCCCATGGGCCTCACGGACGCTCAGTTAAACCATAAGCAAAGAGTAGAGCAGGCCTACAACACCCGTATTATGGAACTGCTCATTCCTATTCTTGGTGAAGGCAATGTGCGGGCTCAGGTGGATGTCACCATGGACTTCACTCAAAGTGAAGTGGCCGTGGAAGACTTTGATAACTCTAAGACGGGCCCGAAGACGCGTTCAGAAGTGTTGGCCGAGGACCGCACGCAAAAGCTTACGGCCGAGGGTATTCCGGGTTCCATTACCAACACGCCTCCGCCCCCCACCATTCAGACGGACCAGACGGGTGCAAGCGCTAACGATGCTCTGCAAGAGAACACCGTCCACAGTAAGCGGGCCACGCGAAACTATGAGATTGACAAGACAGTTCGCTATGTCAAAAACCCCACGGGCACGGTGACGCGTATCTCGGCCGCGGTAGTGGTGAACGAGAAAGAGGGCTATGACCCCAGCAAGCAAGAGCGTATTGGAGCAGAACCTACCAATCCACCGGCTGAAGGCCAGGGCGCTGCGCCTCAGGCTCGTCCAAGCCCTGCCGAGGTCATTCTGCATGGCTACACCCAGACCGAACTCGATCGTCTTACGAACCTGGTTCGCGGTGCCGTTGGCTTCCAAGAGGGCCGTGGTGATATCGTGACCCTGGTGCCCGCCAAGTTTGCTCCCTTGGAGCCCGAGAGGCAGTGGTTTGAGAATGAAGATTTTATGAATGCTGTGAAGGTAGCGCTTACCTCGCTCATCTTCCTGGTCATTCTTTTAACTATCATTCGCCCCGTGGTGAACCTTCTTACGGGTCAGACCATGTCACCCAAAGAAATTGCCAAGATGGAGCTTGAGGCACAGAAACGGGCTCAGGAAGAGTCAGCTCAGCGCGTGGCTCAAGAGGCAGAGGCCAAGGCCATTGCCGAAGCCGAAGCCAAGGCGGCTGCGGGTGAGGACGGCACCGAGGGCAAAGAGGGTGAAGGTGCGGATGGCGCGGATGGCGAGGGTGGCAAGGGGACTGATGGCGAAGATTTGCCAGCTACCGAGCTTTCGCCTGAAGAGCTTGGCATGATTGAGATGCAAGAGGGCGAGTCGCTTGAGGACATTAAGGCGCGCCTGAAGCCTAAGAAGTCAACAATTTCGATCGATATGTTGAATACGGCCAATTCGTATGATGACAAGGTTGCTCTTATTCGGTTCTTGGTGTCCGAAGACTCCGGCCGTGTAGCAACCGTGATGAAGAATTTGGTGAAGGGCTAGGACTCGACGAGTACGAGTCTTAAAGGAGAGAATAATGGCTGAAGAAACCCAAAACCTACCTGCCCCGGTTAAGGCGCCACCCATGCCCGAAGAGCTACCGGAGTCTGTTCGCGAAGAACTTGACGCTCTTACCAGCACCCAGAAAGCAGCCGTTCTTATGCTGCTTTTGGGTGAGCAGCAGGCCGCGGATATTATTAAGTTTATGAGCCCCAAAGAGGTTCAGGCTTTGGGTGCTGCCATGACCTCGGTACAAGACTTGTCGCAAGAGGCCGTAAGCGCCGTACTTGACGAGTTTATTGCCACCATTAAGAAGCAGACCACGCTTGGGCTGGGCAGCTCGGACTATGTAGAGAATGTATTGAAGCGCGCTCTGGGTGAAGACAAGGCGGCTTCTGTGCTTAGCCGTATTATGCCAGGCGCCTCAAGCAAGGGACTGGAAATTCTTCGCTGGATGGATGCCCGTTCCATTGCCGAGATGATTCGTGCCGAGCACCCGCAGGTCATCGCAATTATTATGTCCGTCTGCGACTTCGATGTGGCCGCCGATATTCTTGCCTTCTTGCCGTCGGATGTTCGCCCAGCGGAGATGCGTCGTATTGCTGCCCTTGAAACTGTACAGCCTTCGGCCATGAAAGAGCTTGAAAAGATTATGAACGAGCAGTTCTCAAAGAGCTCGTCAGCCAAGTCATCCAGCTTTGGTGGCGTAAAGGCCGCTGCAAAAATTATGAACTTCACCAAGGCCGACCTTGAGGGCCCCATTCTTAATGGGCTGAACGAGATCGACCCCGAGATTGCCATGAAGGTTCAGGACAACATGTTCCAGTTCGAGAATCTTTCGGGTGTGGATAACCGAAGTGTCCAGACGCTTATGCGTAATGTGGACCAAGACATGTTGATGGTGGCTTTAAAGGGGGCTACCGAGCCGGTGAAAGAGAAGTTCTTTGGCAATATGTCGGCCCGTGCCCGTGTCATGTTCATTGATGAGATGGAAGCCAAGGGCCCCTTGCGTCTTACCGACGTGGAAGATGCGCAGAAGGGCATCATGCGTTTAGCGAAGAAACTCTCCGACAAGGGCGAGATTATGCTTGCCGGCCGCGGAGAAGACTTTGTTTAAACAGGAGTCGATGACAACGGGCGGAAAAAAAAACCTTACGCTCGTTAGGCCGAACAATCCTTTGTTCGTTCCTCCGGAGCGAACAGGCTTGTTTCATGAGGATTTAACCGACACACCCCCTGTGGGTGCCTTTCAGTCGGGCCTTCCCGAAAAAGCCATTGAAGTGCCTGGCCCCTTGGTGCAGCAGGCCATCGCGCGCGCCATTGCAGGCCTTAGCGAAAGCCCCGCTTTCCAGGCCATGGACACGGCCAAGATGGCCAAGGTGAATCGGCTTGCGCATGGTGTTCCTATGGATGTGGTGAGCGAGAGCCAGGTGGATACCCAGGGCCTGCTTAAGCAAGAAGAGAAGGACGGCGCTAGGCCAAAGAGCCGGTACGAAGAGGCTCCTGAGCCCAGGGCAGAAGATCTTGATGCAAAGGGCGACGCGGCCAAAGGCTTGGGTGAGGGCGCCGTAACCGAGACAGAGCAAGAGGGTGAGGCCCTTCACGCCTCTTATGAGCCAAAAAGCGATGAGGCAAAGCCGCGTAGCCCACAGGATGAAACTGCGGAGATAACCGAGCCCGGTGCAGACCAGGCCGCCGAAGCGGTTGCTGACGCTGCCGAGGCTTCGAAGGCGGCGAAGGAGCCGAGTAGCGCGGAGGAAGGGCCGCCCGCGGCGCAGGCGGATGCAGGAAATGCCGCACCCAGTAATGAAGGGGGTGAAGCCCAGGGCTCACCCGAGATGTCGGCCGGCGACACTCATAGTGACATTGATGGTCCTGAGACTGAGGGCGTTTCAGGTGAGGACGTTGCAGCCGATGCCACTGACATCGGCGCGGATGACGCGGGAATTAACGCTGCGAATGCGGCGCACCCCGTTAAAGATCCCCGC
>Ga0181606_10002073_pt1 | contig 17323 bp, 15 predicted proteins | sample 041ome_10_FD_132994 | JGI IMG/M metagenome (GOLD analysis project Ga0181606, IMG submission 132994) | Coastal salt marsh microbial communities from the Groves Creek Marsh, Skidaway Island, Georgia - 041412US metaG (megahit assembly) | ecosystem: Environmental > Aquatic > Marine > Intertidal... | reverse complement strand
TGTCAGTTGAAAGTCAAAGAGTCCAAGGATACTATCAAGTTAATACCTGTTCGAACAAACAATTTGTTCCAATACGTTGATTTAACAGGTAGAACTATTATTAATCCACAATTTGCCGAAGCCACTATATTCCGTGATGGTTTGGCTTTAGTAAAACTCGAGGGAGACGAGGGAAATTTTGGTTACATAAATGAAGTTGGAAACTTTGTGATTCAACCAATTTACAAAGCCGCAACGAGTTTTTCTGAGGGTTTAGCTTGGGTTGTGGCAGAAAATGAAGCGCCAAGTGTTATAAATAAAGATGGTGTTGTTCTATTTACATGCGACCAATGTGAAGTGGTCGGTTCGTTTCACGATGGCTTGGCTCCTTTTATGATCGTTGATGTTGAAAAAAATATGTGTGGGTTCATGGATAAAACCGGCCAAGTCAAAATTAATCCCCAGTTCACAGAGGTTGGTACGTTTTCACATAATTTATGTCCTGTTAAGAATGAAGGAAACAAATGGGGTTATATCGATTTAAACGGTAAGTTAACGATTAATTATCAGTTTGATATGGCCTTATCATTTGTAGAAGGTAAAGCAGTTGTTTTTTTTGGAAAGAAGGCAGGAGTTATAGATCTTACTGGCAGATACATTCTTAATCCTCAATATGAAAATGTGATTATCGATGGAGAAATGAATGCAATTCAGCAAGATGGAAAGTGGGGATGGTGTGATAATGCGGGTAAAACAATCATTAATCCACAATTTTCATCTGTATTTCCATTCTTTGGTAATGACTTAGCACCAGTCAAATCTGGGAAAACCTGGGGGTTCATAGACCTAACTGGTCGCTTAACTATAAATTCACAATTCGATTTAGCACTTCCTTTTAATGGAGACTTTGCGCCAGTTTTACTCGGAGAAAAAATTGGAACAGTCGACATTAACGGTAAATATTTGATTAACCCACAATATGACGCCATTAGTTCAGATTACGCAACATATATTGCCTCAAACGGATCTCTTTTTGAGATGGTTAAATCAGATTATTTTGACTTTGGAAATGTGGTAGATAGAATAAGTTTAGATAACCCAGAGGGGTTGAACTTTACTTACAATATCTCCCAGGCAATATCAAAATTTGATATTTCGAGTGAGAATTTGTCGATATACGAGAGGGAGCATTCAATTTTTTATGATAAACGGATATCAGACGATGCAACTCTAAATTTTGGGATTTATTCCTATGCAGTGATTACTAATACAGATGGCTGGTACAATGAAGACATCTTTAATCCTAGTGCCGCGTTAGAAGGATTTCACTACACAATAAATCTGAATAACAGAGGTGAAGGCAAGGCTCAATACATTCTAGAGGCGATTGAAGCAAAAATGTCTGGATTTATTTTAGATGAAGATCTTTCTGATGATAAATACAGATACTACAGGCAAGAAAATGGCCCAATAGCTGAGGATAGAGAAGGACCAATCGAGATATTCATTTCCATTGATAATGGTGGGAATCAACTTGAACTTTATATTACATGGGACACATATAACACTGAAATTGAGTACTGATGATGTCGAAAATAGGAATTACAATTTTATTCTCAATACTACTAAAAGGGGTTTTCGCTCAACCTGAAAATGATTTCACTATTGGTATTCATAGCATTGCTGAAGTAAATCCAGAGTTTCCTGGTGGTGAGAAAGCGTTGTTTGAGTTCTTAGGTGAAAACACAAAGTTTCCTGCTATTGCAAAAGATGCTGGTATACAAGGAATCGTATATGTGCAGTTCGTAATAATGGAAGATGGATCTATCAATCCAGATATGGTAGAAATATTAAGAGGAGTTCACCCAGCTTTAGATCAAGAAGCCATTAGAGTAATAAAATTAATGCCGAATTGGGTTCCTGGATATCAACGCGGACAAGCTGTTAGAGTATATTATAAATTACCGTTTCGGTTCTACTTAAAGTAATATTGAGTTTTCAATGAAAAATTATAGAACAATCCTTTCAATTTTTATTCTGTTGTTAGGTTTCCTGCAAAGTAGCTTATCACAAAATCAGGATTGCCTTCTTAAGAGGCAACTATTAAAAATCCAATCTTCAAATTTGAGTGAGATTAATCAGTTTCTATCAAATGAAGGGTGGGAGTTTGATGGTGCCCAAACGAATCAGCAATTTAGTTATTGGGATTACCCTCTGAACTATGATCAAGTGAAATGGGCAGTAAGAAAAAATTATTTTGACAATAATATTATGCTATTCACTAAAACGTATAAATCCAATATTGCCATTCTTCAGACTAATAACGTGTGCTTTAAAGAGTTACAGAATGAGTTTAGCGATTCAAAAGTAGAGACCGTAGTCGATGATAATAAGCTCACTAGCATTTATGTTTTAGGAAATCAAATGGTTGAATTTAGACAGTACAAGTCGGATTATTCAAGTAGGCAATACTCAATTCTAATCTATAATCAAAAGGAATTGGCAGCAGAGCTTTCTGCTATTCAAGCACTTGAGGAATACGAACAACAGGAGCAATTGAGACTTAAAGATCAGTTCAGAACAATTTTAGATTCTGCGAATCAAAAATTTGAAAACGAGAATTTTGAAATGGCCCTTTCTCTTTATAGTGCAGCCTATGAAATCTCCCCTGAAAATTACATTTCAAATAAAATGCTGTCATGTAATGAGGGTATATACAATAAGTCTTTTAATCTCGCAGACAAAAAATTACAGGCAGGAGAATTCGATAAGGCGATCGATTTATTTAACAAGGCTGAAAAATTAGCAAATGCGTGCAAAGACCCTTCAAGTAAATATTCTAGAATAGAGAATAAAATTTCGTTATGCAAGTCAAGAATTCATTTTCAAAACGGCATCAATTATTTAGAGCAGAAGAAATACAAAGAAGCGCTGAATGAATTCCAAAAATCGAATCAATTTTTGGCGAATAAAGAAGCTAACGAAAAAATTGATCAGATTATCAAAATACAAGAAATAGTTAAAAACAGAAAAACAATATTTAACTATCGTGCCATTGAACCAGCAAGCTTCAGAGGACTTCAGACCTCAAGTCTGAAATCCTTAAATGAAATTGTAGAGAGTAGTAATTCAGGATCTTTAAAACTAAACCTGAATATTTCATTTGACACATTAGGGAAAAATAATTCAGAAGTGAGTATCCAATCTTCTACAATTCTTTGGAATAATGCGCAAGAAACGTTCAATGGCTTTCTATATTCTCCATTACTCAAGGCACCTTCAAAAGATGGTTATTATCTATCGGCTACAGATGTGCTATCGGTTGATTTGAATTGGAAGAAAACAAGATATACCTATTCGTATAAGCCAAAGGGAATATCTAACAATGGTAATTTTAAAGGCTCTGAGGGGATTCGGAAATACTTGGTTAATAATCGTGTAAATGGGAAATATAAATTTGATGTTACCTCTAAGGTTTTGGGTGGAAGGGATTTTCAGGATATCGAATTGGTAAAGTTTAAAACGAGAGGACCTTTAAATGCAGTTTATTCTACCTTAATTCCAGGACTCGGTAGTCTGAGAGCGTCTTATGGAAGTAAAGGGAAAGGCAGAATGGCTTTGTTCTTCGTTGGTTTTGGAACAGCATCATTATCGACTATCCTTTCAAGTATTTATTATACGGAATACCTGAACGACCCAAATTCTACTTTAGGTCAATCAAATTATACAACTGCAAATAATATGTACAAGCTTGCGCTGATATCTGCAGGTATTACAGCTACGGTCTATATTTATGATGTTTTTTGGGCTTTTGGAAGAGGGATTAAAAACGTTAAAGACGCAAAAAAAATTAATAATCAAATCAAAGGTGGGAACCCAATTATTCAAAGTCAAAATCTGTCATTTTAAATGAAACATAACACAGTCATAAAATTGTTCGTCTTAATTCTATTTGTGGAATCTTGTAATTCTGATTCACTTTATTGGGACCTACCTAAGGTAGATTCAAATACAAGTAGCGTTGATAGCTCTGGTAACATGGAATATCAGTTGCAGACACTACCAATTAATGGCATTTCTGCGAACGGAGCTAATTGCGGGGGGCATTTTGTGTCATTAGGTAATGAAACAATTATATCGAAAGGAATTTGCTACTCTACTCAACCAAATCCAACAATTGACAATTCAGTAATAAACGCAGGTAATGGGGGTAATGCTGACTTCACTATTCAGATCACGAATCTGACTTCACTAACTGAATATTTTGTAAAATCATTTGCAACCAACAGTTCTGACACGATTTATGGTAATGAACTTAGTTTTTCGACTTCTAGTCCTCCAGCAACTTTAATTAGTACAATGGATTGTTCCAGTCTGAATGGGGTATCTTCATATTATGATGGAATAAACAATTCAACAGGCGAGTGGGGCTTGTCAAGCTCAGGATACAATGGCGATTGTTTTGTAGCCCCAAATCCAGATAATTCAGGGAATTTGGGTATGGCGGTTGGGACGCATTTCATAGAATTTGATAAAGCCTTTAGTAACAATGGGTATCTAGAAATTTGGTTAAACACGTTTAAAGCGGGTTCTGATAATTTAATTCCTGAAATTTATATAGATAATTACCCCCAAAATTCGCCAACAATCATAGAAGGTGCAGCTTCATCATTTAATTGGATGAAAGTCAGAACAGAGCAAATTTCAGCAGGTCAACATTCAATAAGGATACAGTTTTCAGGATCCTATTATGTTTTTAAGTTGGACGAGATACAGCAGTTTGAATATTGATTCTCAGGCGCGTTTAAACAAGTATAAAAAGTTACCCAATAAATAAACATCATGGACTTACAAATTCTTCAATTCACACTCGGCATTCTGCTGCCGCTGTTATTATTGGCTTTACTATTCAAGTCAATCAAAATCCATTTCTAAAACATCGGTTGCGCTGCGTTTCTTGTTTGGATATATATATGTCATGATTCCGCATGGGTTTATTCTTAGCGTTTTGCTAGTTGCCGCACTGTTCGCAAACTTCATAGGTTGGTGGGCTGTATTATTTACAGGGGAATATCCAAAATCATTGTTCGATTTTCAGGTCTACTACTTTAGATGGAGTCAACGTGTAGGGTTATATATGGCATACCTAACCAATGAATATCCTCCGTTTCATGGAGCTCCTGATTCTGAAAACGATTCGGAACATCTTGATTCAGAAATCAAATAGAACTGAGTTTAACGAATCAATATCACCCGATTCCAGGTCCAGACGAACTTCCGGAGCGCGAACGTGAGGATGCAATGGGAGCATATCTCATGATGTTTGCGGCCGTTGCTGTTGCCTTGCCGCTTCCAATTATTAATTTAATTGCGGCCATTGTTTATCATATTGTCAATAAGAATAAAAGTAGGTTTATACATTATCATTCATTGCATAGCCTTATAGCACAATTACCGATTACACTCCTAAATTGGGGTTTTCTTATTTGGGCAATTCAGATTTGGTGGTTCAATTCAATGGCGATTTCAACTGAATTGTGGATTTACGCCTCATTCGTTACACTCATGAATATTCTATATTTCACATTTAGCATTATTGCAGCAATTCATGCCCGTAGAGGTGAAATGTACCATTTTGTAATTGTTGGCAAGATGTGTGAGCGCTGGGTGTTTAGAACCTCCAATAACATTGATTACAATCGCGGTTATCAATCAAGTTCATGATACACATCACTAGTTTTTCTAATCCAAAGTTTAAGTATTTAAAGTCGCTTGCAAAAGCAAAGAATAGGAGGAGGGACAAGCTGTTCATTATGGAGGGGCGCGAAGAGCTCGATCTTGCTATAAAAACAGGTCTCACGCCTAAAACAGTGGCGTTTTGTGATACATACATTTCAGAGAAAGAGGTATTACAGATTCATGCTGATTCAACCATTGAAATATTGCAGCTTTCAAAGCCAATCTTTGATGATTTGGCATATCAATGCGTTCCGAATAATTACATCGCTATTTTCCCAACTTGGGAGACAGGATTCGATCAATTGTCTGTTGAGCCCATCACAGTGATATTAGAAGGTTTGGAGAAACCGGGTAATCTAGGGGCCATTTTAAGAACTTGCAGCGCAGCTGGAGTTAGAAATATCATTGTTGCGGAATCGGATATTGATCTTTTTAATCCAAACGTGATTCGAAATAGTAGGGGAGCGGTTTTTAACACCAACGTTGTTTTTACGACAAATGATCGTGCATTGAACTTTTTGCAAACAGAAAGGATCGAGTGCAATGTCACCGAACTGAGTTCTGATTCTGTGGATTACCGAAACATTGCAAATGATAAGCGAAATGCTTTTGTATTTGGTTCCGAATCAAAAGGTGTAAGTGCATTTTGGATTGAAAATGCCTCTGCCTTAATCAAGATCCCAATGCATGGCGAATTGGATTCATTAAATCTATCTGTTAGCGTGGGAGTTGTATTGTATTCTCAAATCATTTGAAATGGAATTTTGCGCGATTTATAAAATGGTATTGAAAGAAGGCTCGACTGAAAGCGATGAACTCGAATTCATAGATGCATGGCAGAAAATGACCGAATTGATTCGAGATTACGAAGGAGGATTGGGATCGAGACTACATAAAAGCGAGAAAGGCGAATTCATCGCTTATGCTCAATGGCCTGATAAAGAAACATGGTTCACTGCCGGGCGTAAACTACCCAAAGAAGCAGAAGAAGTGAGAAATGTAGTGCGAGAAAAGTGTTCATCTATCGAAACCATCCATGAATTGTCGGTGGTTTCAGATCTTCTTGTTCCAGTCAAATAGCTGATTAAATCCGAGCTTGATAGGTGTATAATTGATGGTATCGACCTTCTTTTGCGATTAGATTATCGTGGGTTCCTTGTTCAGCAATTCTTCCATTTTCGATCACTAAAATTTGATCAGCCTGCCTAATAGTGCTCAATCGGTGGGCAATTACAAAGGTGGTCCGACCTTTCATCAGTTTAGCCAAACTTTGCTGAATGAAAGCTTCACTTTCCGTGTCTAGGTTCGATGTTGCCTCATCCAAGATTAAAATCCTGGGATCAGCTAAAACGGCTCTAGCAATAGCAATTCTTTGTCGTTGACCACCAGACAGTTTAACTCCACGCTCTCCAATAACGGTGTCCAAACCAAGTTCGAATCGATCACAGAATTCATTCACATAGGCAGCTTCAACTGCTTGATGCAATTGCTCTTCAGTTGCATTTGGTCTTGGGAAAAGAATGTTTTCTCTGATTGTTCCTTCAAAGAGAAAATCATCTTGTAATACTACTCCTAATTGCGATCGAAAGCTGCTTAAAGTGACTGTGCTCAAGTCGGTTCCATCAATGAAAATCTTTCCATTATCAGGGTTCAAAAAAGAGGCTGCCAGCCCTGCGACTGTGGTTTTGCCTGAGCCAGATGTACCTACCAAGGCAGTTACACTGCCGGCATGCGCCTTGAAACTAAGGTCATGAATCACCTCATTTTCATCTTCATAGGAAAAAGAAACATTATCAAAGATGACTTCACCGTTGATTCGATCTAGGTTCTTGGTTCGAATTGCTGGATCCTCTTCGGGCTGCATGTTCATAATTTCCTCTGTTCGGTCTAATCCAGCGAAGGCTTCTGTCAGTTGACTGCCAATGTTGCTCATCTGAACAATAGGCGCAATCATGAATCCGAGGTATAGGGTGAATGCAAGGAAATCACCAACAGTCAGCTCGTTTTCAATCATCATATAGCCTCCAATCCCCATGATGCCAGCTGATGCTAGACCTAATAGGAATGTGGCAGAACTCGTTATAAGGCTCGTTGAGGTTAGGCTTTTTTTGACATTGAGAAATAAACGCTCAACACCTAATTCAAACGTTTTCACTTCCTGTGGTTCAGCATGAAATCCTTTAATTACGCGCACTCCGTTGAGTGTTTCAACTAACCGACCTGTAACCTCAGCGATGATTTTACCTCGTTCTCTGAATATTGGGCGGATGTAGGCAAACGCCTTTAGAGAAATTGCGGCAAATACAGCCACTGGAACCAAAACGTATATGGTCATCATTGGGCTGATGCTGATTAGCAATAAAAGCGAAATGAATGATGTTAGCAAGCCCCCTATCAATTGTACAAGACCAGTTCCGACTATGTTTCGCACTCCTTCAACATCCGTCATTATTCGAGAGACTAACTCGCCACTTTTGTGTTCATCAAAGAAGCGGATAGGTAGTTGTAAGATCTTTTGTTGCACTTGCGCCCTTAATATGCTGATTAAACGCTGGGCTTCAACGCTCAGGATTCTTGTCAATAAAAAGGAAGTCGCTGACTGCACTATTATAGCTCCAACTACAGCTGCTAGTAGCAGTTTTAGCATCTCGAAATCCTTACCTACAATTACATCATCCATCAGGTATTTGCTGGCTCCGGGTAGAATCAACCCAGCTAGTCTACTGATGATAATTAGAATCAGTCCGATTCCAATGATGCCCCTTCTAGGCCAAACAATGGTTTTGAAGACGTGTAGAATGTTGATTTTGGACTTGGCTTGGGCTTGCTTCTTCATAGATTTAGAAAAACGGGTGTTAGTCACATATTATACCCAAATGAGAAACATGACAAATGGTCGCAACTTTACTCAAACGATGACTTTTTTAATTGTGATTTTAACCAGTTTACTTGTTGGTGTATTGCTTTTGTCGGCCACTGAATCGATAGGTACAAGAACATTTGTCTCCGGGAAATAGGTCACTGTGCATTTTTGGGGAACACTGTATGGTACAACAAGAAACCGAGGAGCACACCTTTTGATTCCATTATGTTCGTTCCAAAGATCAACTACGTCTCCCTTTTCAAGCGTTTGATCCTTCATGTCTTCCTCATTCATAAGGATTACTCTGCGCTCGTTGAAAATCCCTCGATATCTGTCATTCAGCCCATAAATGGTGGTGTTGAATTGATCGTGTGTTCTAACAGTAGTCATGTGAAATTCCCCTTGTTTTAGTTTATTGTCAGGAATCTCATTTACGGTGAATTTTGCTTTTCCTCCGATGGAAGAAAAGTCAGCATTTCGAGCACCATTTGGCAACACGAAACCCTGAGGGTCACGGACTCTTTCGTTGTAGTTTTCAAAACCTGGTATGGTTGCTTGGATCATATTACGAATGATGTCATAGTTTTCAGCCACTTGGTGCCACTCTACATTACCTTTATCCGTCAATGTGGCTTTTGCCAAACCGGCAACAATGGCTGGCTCACTTAAAAGGTGAGTGGAGATGGGTTTTAGTCTTCCTTGGCTCGAATGAACTACTCCCATTGAGTTTTCTACACTCACAAACTGTTTTCCACTCGCTTGCATATCTACATCGGATCTTCCAAGACTTGGCAGTATGATTGCTCGCCTTCCAGTGACTAAATGAGACCGATTAAGTTTTGTGCTGACTTGAACGGTTAAAATACAATTTCTAAGTGCCTCTGCCGTGTAGCTTGTATCTGGGGTTGCTGAAAGGAAATTCCCACCCATTGCAAAGAATACCATGCCTTGTTGCTCATGCATTTTTTTGATCGAATCAACCACATCTAATCCGTGATGTCTGGGTGCTTTGAAGTTGAATGAAGATTCTAGGGCATCCAAAAAGCTGTCTTTTGGTTTTTCCCAAATACCCATGGTTCGATCGCCCTGAACATTGCTATGCCCGCGCACTGGACAGGTTCCAGCACCCGGTTTGCCAATGCTGCCTTTTGCCAGCAATAGATTCACCACTTCTTGAATATTTCCGACTCCATTTTTATGTTGTGTCAAACCCATTGCCCAACAAGCTATTATCTTTTTAGAGGAAGCTAGAATATTCACGGCTTCTTCGATTTGCGAAATGGCAATGTCCGAGGCTTCACATAGTTCATTTAAGTCTTTAGATTCTAGATCATCAATGAAGGCAGTGAATCCCTCAGTTTTAGACTCTATGAAATCCTTGTCAAAAACGGACTGAGGCTCAGACTTTTCTTTGTCCCAAAGCAACTTTAAGATGGCCTTCATTAAAGGAACATCACCATTCAGTCGAACCTGAAGGAACAAATCGGTTAAGGCGGTTCCTTCACCAAGAACATCTCCAACACTTTGAGGATCTTTAAATCGTATCAATCCTGTTTCAGGGAGTGGATTGATGGTGATGATTTTTGCACCGTTCTTCTTTGCACGTTTTAATGCGTTGAGCATCCTAGGATGATTAGTTCCCGGATTTTGACCTATCACCAGAACTACCTCTGATTCGTAAAAATCCTCCAAAGTCACCGAACCCTTTCCAATCCCTACCGTTTCGCTGAGTGCAACACCGCTGCTTTCATGGCACATGTTACTGCAATCTGGCAAGTTGTTCGTGCCATACATTCTCACAAAGAGTTGGTAAAGAAATGCCGCTTCGTTGCTAGTGCGTCCTGAAGTGTAGAAAACGGCATGATCGGGCGAGGGGAGTGCGTTTAACTCTTTCGCGATTGTTTCGAAAGCGTCCTGCCAGTGGATGGGTCGGTAATGTGTAGCACCCTCATCTAAAATCATTGGCTGAGCAATTCGACCGCGCTTTCCAATCCAAAAATCACTTTGTGCGGCCAATTCCTCAACACTGTTTTTTGCGAAAAATTCTGGCTCTAGTTTCTTAGTAGTGGCTTCTTCGGCTATGGCCTTTGCGCCATTTTCACAATACTCGCCCAACTTTGATCGATGATCTTTTGGGTCAGGCCACGCGCAACCCGGACAGTCAACTCCACCCATTTGGTTCAACTCGAACATGACCTTAGTAGCACGCAAGGGGTCCATTTCATCCATGATGTGTCTCACTGCGCTGAATACAGCTGGGAGGCCTGCAGCGGTATGCTTTGGCTTGGTCAAGGTCATTCCAGTGAACGACTCTGGAGTTAATTCGGTATCCGAAGGCTTTTTCGACATTAAATCAGCAGGTGCTTAATGGGTTTGGGAAGTTGTCTGATTCATCTTCATCAACACGTTCTGTAAGACAGGCAAAGTCTTTTTCCACTAAGATCCTCAGATGATCGCCATTTTTTAATTCAAGGAGTTGCTCCATTCCGACCTGCGTTGGATCAAGCCATTTTTGACCCGCGCTCTGAGGCACTCGAACTTCGATTTCGTGATCGTTCATGATGGCTGAGTAATTCTCTTCTTTGGACCAAATAAGCGAGTAAGTGAGGGTTGATTCATTTAAAAATGAAGTGGTCGCAGAAACTTTCGCTGTTTTCTCAAATTCATTCACTTCACCTTGTGTAAGCCTCAGTCGAATGGAATTATCCTTAATTCTGATTTTCATTTTATTCTTTCAGGTTTCGAGTAAATATTGAATCCATTATTGCGTGCAAACCCAATCAAAGTTATGCCAAATTCTTCGGCAGTTTTCACAGCCAAATTTGATGGAGCGCCCACGGCAACTAATATAGGACAAGCTACCCGTACTGCCTTTTGAACTAGTTCAAAACAACAACGACCACTTAACATGAGAATGGAATCCTTCACGGGTATTAATCCTTCATGCAATGCCGTTCCGATAACTTTATCCAAGGCGTTATGTCTTCCAATATCTTCTCTAAGATAGATGAGTTCACCGCTTGAATTAAAAAGCGCGGAAGCATGAAGTCCGCCTGTATGTTCAAAAACCAATTGTGTATCCCGCATGCTTTGATTCAAAAGATGGATGATATCAGTTGGAACTGCAAACGAATCATGCAAGGGAGATTCGCAAAGCTCATGCAGGCTGTCAATACTTGCTTTTCCACAAATACCGCAACTGCTATTGGTATAGAAGTGACGTTGGAATTTTCCCCAATCCATTTTAACATTTGGCGATAATTCTGCGCGAACTACATTATCGGATAGTTTTCCTTCAGAATCGGTGCATCGTTCCACTCGCAATAAATCAATCATTGACTCTATGATGCCCTCGGTAAATAAAAACCCTATAACCAGCTCAATATCGTTACCAGGTGTTCGCATAGTAATGGCTAGATTACGCTGTTCACGGCTGTCTTCTGGCCCAAATCCCAGACGTATTTCAAGCGGTTCCTCCACGGCAAGTATGTCTGGAGTCTCTTGCTTATAGAGTTCTTTTACTCTAGTAATTTGAAACGGTTCTGCTGAAAATTTTGACACCTGACAAAATTGGTGATTACGGTGATATTGAATGTCCTAAGTTTGATCTGATTTGAGAACTAATCGAGCAACATGAAAAAGCTATGGAATAGATACGGAAATTATTTCCTTGATTTTTGGCAATACTTACTCTTCGTTGTGGTGGTTATTGTTGGATTGCTCATAGTTCTCTAATAGATTTCAAATCATCTATGGTATTTAGGTTTGCCAGTTCGTTCGACTCAACTGTCATCTTGGTGATCGGATGTGAATTAAGTGTTTTCATTAAAGAATAATCTCCGTCTGATTGAGCACCTAACAATGGCCTAAGGGCCGATCGATTCCAAACAGCGACCAAGGGTTCAGGAAATTCGGATGTATTTGCTTTTGCACAAGTTGCTATCAGGGTTGGGTTGTTTTCATCCCAAAGCTTTATCAATGTTTCGGTGTTAATGTTGGGTACATCACAGCTTAAGACCAGAATTGAATCTTTGTTGGTTGATTCAAATGAACTTAGAACACCTCCCATTGGGCCAATGTCCGAATATGCATCAACAATAGTGCGTGCGTTTTTAAAGTCTTTGACTTGATCAGATCTACAAGAAATAACAGGTTGAAAACCAGCCTTTATAGCCTTCTCGCTAAGGATTACCCATAGCATTTTACAACCTAATCTTATTTGGTGTTTTGGCTGCTGCATTCTTGTACTATATCCTCCGCACAAGATCAAACATATTGGCTTAGATTTCATCCAATTGCTCCTTTTGAATGATGAATGGATTCGGTAGGGAATATCTTTCAATTACTTGTTTTACTAATGAAGAACGAACTACTATAACCAGCGTAAAGGTTTTCTTCCTTTTCCAATTATTCAATACCTCAGAAACTATTGGCTCTAATCCATCTCCTTTTAATTCAAGCTTTCCAATTTCATCGATGATTAAATAATTGCTTGCGATTTGTAAAGATTGAGCCAATATATCTTGAGCCTTATTAAAAGATTTTTGGCTGAATTTATAGTTCCCAACTACAATTGGATTTGTTTCATTGTGTTCGGCATTCATCCTGAATTTTATATTATCCTCAGTGTTGATAAACCACTTTTGATCAGTTATATATGGGTTGACAATCCCATGAATTATTTTACCATCTAATTGCTGTTTTAATATCCAATTATGCAATGCCTTAGACTTTCCAGTTTGAACTTCTCCAGTGAGTATGAACACTCTATTTCCCATACAGACCAAAGTGAAGAATTAATGAAATGAAATTTGAAATTCGGCTGCCACTTAAATCGGTTGTGGCTTTCCAGGCAAATTGGGCAAATGCAACGAATTCAGGGATACCTGCGTTGATTTGTATGATCCTATCTTGAAGACTTTCTTCATGTTGTGTAGCATATCGCTTAATTACCCATTGAATGAATGGCCTTAGAAAGAGAAACCAAAAGGAAAGTATGATACCAGTTCTCAGGAATTGGTTGAGCGCGGCATTTGCCGACACTAAAAACATATTGAGAAGGAGAGCCAAAGCGAATAAAAGAACAGACAAAAGTGGCATCCATGATATGCCCCTCTTCCTATATGATGATTTTGATTGAGTATTTTGGAAACTTGAAGTAACCTGTGAGAGCAGCTCTTTGTTTTTATCCAATCTTGTGGGTAATATTCCCGCAATCCAGCCTATGTACGCCCCACCAGTAGCGTAGATCGACACAAAAACTATGTATAAATAAAATGATGCAGATACGTCTGTGTTATGAGAGATGAAATCCATTTTTTCAGCACTAGTTCGAATAAAATCATCAATTGCTTCAAAAAAAGGTGTTCCGAATAGAATCCATAATATGACGAGTTTTTGAATGGCCGAAAATACAGTAGCGAAGAGTCCGGTTAGAAATGCAGCTATTCGATAAATAGGGATTAGTGAATAAAATACAATTCCCAAAAGTGCTTGAACACTTACTGCGAAATATGCACCCAGCGGGGAGTGTGGACTTACAATGACTTTTACGAGCAAAACGAAAACTAAAGATTTGGCAATCGCAATGGCGATTCTTCTGGCACGGTTAAAAAACGGCAGTGTCTCATTCTCTATCGCAGCCATTGCAATTAAGGAGATATAGATTACACTCAATCCACCAACAATTAATCCCGTAAATGGAGATTGAATGGCGTGAAAAAATCCTCCGAGGCCGCATTCTGTCATTGCCCACAACATGCTCACTCGTTCAATTTGACCCTTGGTTTTCATTCCAGCCAAAGTTCCATTATTTCAGTTACTTCGTTTGGATGAATTTCAAGTCTTGTTTTGCATTATTAGGGGCCGTTCTGCTTTTACCGGAAGCTCAAGCTCAACATTGATCTTTTTCGATGGGAGCGGGTGCGGGCAAGAGCTATATTGTAGAGTCGCTTCAAGGTAGATTAGATTTCTACGGTCCTGCATTTTCAATGAAGAGTAGCTTGCAGTATCAACCGCAAGAATCTGATTATTCATTCGGGTTGAATTTTACTGCAATGCACACGAATGTCAGTTTTTTTCCAGGCCCAAACGCGTATTCTTCAAACACATTAACTGTCGGTGTTTTACGGAATTTTGAATTTGAAAACTGGAGCATTGGTTACGGATTTGGGATGGGGGTAACACACGAAACTGCTCGATCAACTTTTACTTTCCAAGAATCGCAGAAAAGATTTGCCACTGTCTCCACAGACTGTTTTGTCGAGCGAAATATATCGGAGAGGCTTTCAATCATCCTTTCCTTAAATGCACTTTGGTTCGATCCAATTGGAAGTTTTATGCCCGCTCAATGGGAGCAGACCGGTGAGGACGTAAATAGTTTAGGTAATATATGTCTTAAGGTGAAAATTTAAAACAATGTCGTCTCTGAAATCACGTGTAATTGAATGCCTAATAAATGTGTTAGAGGACAGAATAAAATTAATTCAAATCGAAATCAATCAATCACGCATCGAAAATGCGCTAAATGCAAAAAGCTCGGTAGGCGACAAGCATGAGGTAAGCAATGAAATGGCTGCGGCAGAAATTGAAAGGCTATCACAACAACTGAGCGAAAAGCAAAGAATGCTATTCGAAATACGATCTGTGCAAGATGCAGTTTCTGCAGTAATTGCCAATGGTTCGTTAGTGAGGACGAGTATTGGCCTTTACTTGATTGCAACGGCATTTGGAAAAATTGAGGTAGATAATCAAATCATATTTGTCATCTCAAAACAAAGTCCATTGGCCAATAATTTCATCGGTTCTTCTCTAGGACAAGTGGTTACAATGAATGGCATCGTCCACCGAATAGTCGAGGTAGTCTAATAAACAAAGCATTAAGCATTTACGGGGTATAATTAAACTACTTTCGCGGCCGCAAAAACAAAGGCATAGTGCAATCAATTAGAAACATCGCCATCATCGCTCACGTTGACCATGGCAAAACGACACTCGTAGATAAAATCATTCAGTTTGCTAAACTATTGGATGACCGAAAAGAGACCAAAGAATTAATCCTCGATAATAATGACTTAGAAAGAGAGCGTGGTATTACGATTCTTTCCAAGAACGTTGCCGTTGTTTACAAGGGAATTAAGATTAACATTATTGACACTCCAGGTCACGCGGATTTCGGTGGAGAGGTAGAGCGCGTGCTAAAAATGGCCGATGGTGTGTTGCTATTGGTAGATGCTTTTGAAGGTCCAATGCCTCAAACACGTTTTGTGCTAGGTAAGGCTATAGAATTGAATCTCAAGCCAATTGTGGTTGTGAACAAAGTGGATAAGGAGAATTGCCGACCAGATGAGGTTCACGAGCAAGTATTTGATTTGATGTTCAATTTGGATGCGAGCGAAGATCAATTGGATTTTCAGACATTGTATGGCTCCTCGAAGCAAGGCTGGATGAGTTTAGACTGGAAGCGCAAAACAGATGACATTGTAGAGTTATTGGATACAATCATTGATGTGATTCCACCTGCGCTTCATATGGAAGGTTCGGCTCAAATGCAAATCTCATCGCTTGATTTCAGTAGCTTCAAAGGAAGAATTGCTATCGGTAAAATTTATCGTGGTGACGTTGAAGCAGGTAAGGATTACTTTCTCATGAAAAAAGATGGTTCTATGAAAAAGAGCCGCGTAAAGGAATTGTACTTATTTGAAGGATTAGGTAGAGTTCAGGTAGATGCTGCCAGAAGTGGCGACATGTGCGCAATAGTTGGATTAGATGACTTCGAAATTGGTGATACTCTAGCCAGCATAGAAAATCCAGAGGCTCTACCGCGAATTAAGGTGGATGAACCAACGATGAGTATGTTGTTTACCATCAACAATTCACCTTTCTTTGGTAAGGAAGGGAAGTTTGTTACTTCGCGCCACTTGCGCGATCGTCTTTTCAAGGAAACTGAAAAGAATCTTGCATTGCGAGTTGAGGAAACGGATACGGAAGATAAATTCAACGTTTACGGTCGAGGAATTCTTCACTTGAGCATTCTAATCGAAACGATGAGAAGAGAAGGTTATGAACTGCAAGTAGGAAAGCCAAAAGTTATTATTAAGGAGATTGACGGCCAAAAGCATGAGCCATTCGAAACATTAGTAATTGATGTTCCCGAAGAGTTTAGCGGAAAAGCCATTGAATTGGTTACTCAGAAAAAAGGTGATCTTATGATTATGGAAGGTAAGGGCGATATCCAGCACCTTGAGTTTGACATTCCATCCAGAGGATTAATCGGTTTAAGAAACAAAATCTTGACTGGCACTTCAGGTGAGGCGGTCATGACCCACCGATTTAGAGAATACTTACCATTCAAAGGTGAAATGAGCGGAGTAGAAAAAGGCGCTTTGATCTCCAGCGAGACTGGCCAAGCCCTGACGTTTGCAATTGACCGTTTACAGGACAGGGGCCGTTTCTTTATTGACCCCAATGAGCAAGTCTATAAAGGACAAGTAATTGGTGAAAACACAAGAGATAACGACCTTGAAGTGAACGTGATCAAAGGAAAACAATTGACTAATGTTCGTGCATCTGGTTCGGATAAAGCAGCTAGCGTAGCTCCTAAAGTCAAATTTTCTTTAGAAGAAGCGATGGAGTACATACGGGAGGACGAATACCTTGAAGTAACGCCCTCCAGCATGCGTATGAGAAAAATCAGCTAGAGGTTAACTATTTTTTATCCTTATCTGTAGCAGCCCAAGGCCA
>Ga0181606_10002068_pt1 | contig 17338 bp, 18 predicted proteins | sample 041ome_10_FD_132994 | JGI IMG/M metagenome (GOLD analysis project Ga0181606, IMG submission 132994) | Coastal salt marsh microbial communities from the Groves Creek Marsh, Skidaway Island, Georgia - 041412US metaG (megahit assembly) | ecosystem: Environmental > Aquatic > Marine > Intertidal... | reverse complement strand
CCAAAAGTTACAACATCAATTAATGATGTAAATGGTAATGAATCAATTCGTATTGGAGCAACAAGTTCTGCTGTTAATGAAATAACTGTAACGAATGCGGCAACGGGTAGTGATCCTGTTATTTCTGCATCAGGAACAGACACGAACATTAATTTGGCCTTGAATTCAAAAGGCACAGGTTCGGTCGAATTATCCAAAGCGGCTTTTGCATCGGTTGAAATTTCAGCAAATGGTGCTGCATCTGCCCTTGCAACATATATTATATGTAATAAAGGAACAGGTCTTGCGGTTTCACTTGCTGATGGAACAACAATCGGTGAATATAAAATTTTTACAAATAAGGGAGCAGGTACAGCAACTGTTACCCCAACAAATTTTGCACAAGGCACTTCATTTGCCTTGGCACAATATGATGCAGCTACGGTGGTTTGGGATGGATCCAACTGGTACTTGGTTGGTGATTATGGCGCGGCAGTATCTTAATAGGAAAATAAAATGACTGCAATTGTAACAGACTTTTTTAAGAAAAAACTCATTAATTTTTTGTATGATGAGGTTGTAAATGCGGCCGATTCAAATGAATATTATATTGGTATTGGTAAATCGGACCAATATAATGCTGGCGATACTATTATTGATCCGATTCGGACATTAAGAGAAGAAAGAGTTGCCCGAGCAAATTTACAGTCTGTAAAAAAGGTTACTGCAACATCGTTTGTTATCCCACGATATAATTGGACATCAGGTACATTATATTCCGGATATTCAGATTCAGTTGTTGGTATTCCATCAAATACATATTATGTACTTACAGAAGATAACGAGGTTTATATTTGCCTCCAACAAGGTAAAAATGCAACTGGTGTAGCAGTCACGTCAACCGTACAACCTAGTTATACTGATGCTGGTGTGTCACAATATCAAGCATTTGAAACTGCCGATGGTTATCGTTGGAAATTTCTATACGCACTATCGGCAGCAAGAGCATCAGATTTTCTATCGGCTGGATTTATTCCTACACAAAGAATTGATTGGAATGAACCAGGCGATTCTGCAGGTCTGAATACATTTGAATTACAACAAGTTGACATCCAACGTAGAGCAGTTGCTGGACAAATAACTAGTATTGCTGTTACGGCTGGTGGTTCAGGTTATACCTCTGCACCTACTGTTGCAATTAATGGTAACGGTTCATCAGCAGCGGCGACTGCCACAATCTCAGGTGGCGCTGTTGTTAAAATTGAAATGAATAACGAATCTGCTGCCATGGGTTCAGGTTATGATTATGCATCAATTGCATTATCCGGTGGTGGAGGAACTGGGGCAACTGCAAGACCTGTTGTCACATCACTAGCTGGCATTGGTGCCGATCCAAGAGAAGATCTTAAGTCATCATCAATCATGATGACAACAAAACCTAATGGATCAGAAAGCGGCACATTTGTTATTGATAATGACTTTAGACAAATTGCTGTATTAAGAAATATTAAAGATACTGATAGTGATACATTATTCACAGCAACAAATGGCCGAGCTTTAAAATATCATCAAATGTCAGCACCTGCAACCACGTTCACAGTAGATAAATTTATCCGTGGTGCATCATCTGGTGCTGCAGCATATATCGACGATATTGATAGTTCAGTTATTTATTATCATCAAAATGAAAATACTGGATTTGGATCATTTTCTAATGGTGAACTCTTAGAAGAATCAGATGGCTCTGGCTCAGGGACCATTACTACGGCAGGGTTAAATAGTATTGTTAATCCATATAGTGGTGAGGTTCTTTATATTGAGAACAGAGCACGGATTATCCGAGATGCTGCACAGACTGAAGATATTAAAGTTGTTATTACCGTTTAAGGTTTAGGATTCATGGCTACTACTCTTACTACAACTACATTTGCTACCACATATAAGGACGATTATGCTGACAGTGATCAGTATTATCGTATTCTTTTTAATGCTGGTAGAGCCTTGCAAGCTCGTGAACTTACTCAAATGCAGACGATCATTCAAGAGGAAATGGCTCGGTTTGGCCGTAATATCTTTCTTGAGGGTGCTGCAGTAAAACCTGGCGGTATCACCACAGCAACACGTGATTTTATAAAACTTGATACAGCAACAAATCCATTACCTACAAATCCACAAGACCTTGTTGGTCTGGAACTTACGGTAAAGGCACCAAATCCAGCAATCAAAGTAAAAGTTTTAGAAGTTATTGAGGCTACTGGATCTGATCCAGCAACATTATATGTCAAATATACTGATACAACTGCTGCTAGTGGTGGATCAGATCCTATTATAGTTCCTAACGGTGCTCTTTTAGAAAATGGCACATTATTAAATGATCTTAAATCTGCAAGCTCGTTAGCATCTGGTGCAGGTCTTAGAGTATCATGTGCCTCTGGTGAGTTTTTTGTTCAAGGGCATTTTGTATTTGTAGCTGAACAATCATTCTATTTGTCAAAATATACACCGGACCCATCCGGCATTATTGGTTTTAAAATTGTACAAGAAGTAGTTACAATTGACGATACTGATACTCTATATGACAATCAGGGTGCTGCTCCAAATATTGCAGCACCTGGTGCTGATCGCTATAGAATTAGGCTTGTATTAACATCGCAAGCCAATGTTACAGCTGATGATAATTTTGTTTATGTTGCTAAAGTATCTGGTGGTGCTGTTGTTGCTCAACAATCACGTACAGATGGTTATAATGCAATTTATGACTTATTAGCTGTAAGAACAAAAGAAGAATCTGGTAACTATACATTAAATAACTTTACAGCAAAATTTAATGACATTGAAGGTAATGATTCAAACCTTGACCTTGAAATTAGTAGAGGTATTGCGTATGTTGATGGTTATCGTTTGGAAATGCCACCAACAAAATTAAGAGTTTCGAAAGCCAGAGATACAGTTTCTAAAAATAATCAGGCAATTATTGCTCAATATGGTAATTACGTTATCGGTAATACAGCTGATAATAAAGGTTTGCCTAATATTGATAATTTTGATAAAATTGATTTAACTGATGCATTTAATTATGCAAATAATGTAATTGGTACTGCAAGATGTAGGGCAATTGAAGAAGCAGATTCTGCTCATAAGTTTTATTTGTTTGATATTCAGATGAATTCTGGCAGAAATTTTAGAGATGTAAAAAGTTTTGGTAACGATTCAAATGATTATGTTAATATTGTCATGGAAGATGGAATTGCTCAATTAAAATCCACTTCCAATAATTCATTGCTTTTTGATCTTCCATCAACCAGGCCTACAATTACTGGGGTATCAGATCTTTCAATTACTGTACAAAAACGATACACATTTACATATAGTGGAACGACCGTAACATTAACGGCACCAAGTGCAAATGATATCTTTACTAATACCGGCGACTGGGTTCTGGCTACTACTACAGGCGTGGTTGTTGCAGGTACATACAGTTTAACTGGATCTCCTACTGGTAACCAAGTTCAAGTAAGTGGTATTGCAAATGGCACCTACGAATTGGTTACATATGTTGCTCTTGATGGAGCAAATATTTCTGTAAGAACAAAAACACTTGAGGCAGCACAAAACAATACAATTTCATGGCCTACTGCAGCTGATTCAGATGGATTAGGACTTAAATGGATTGACCTTGGTTATTCTGATGTTTATGAAGTTCAACGCGTCAGAACGGTTGATTCAGATGGTTTGGATTTGTTAACGAACTTTACATTTGATAATGGTCAACGTGATAATTTCTATGCCAAATCTCGTTTAATTGCAAAGCCTGGTGTGACAATTCCTACCGGTGACATTTACTATAAATTCAGAAGATTCTCCCATGGTGCTGGTGATCTGTTTGCAGTTAATTCATATAATGGTGCCGTTAGTTATGAAAATATACCAAGTCATACAAAATCAAATGGTGAGGTTATATCATTAAGAGATGTTCTTGACTTTAGACCAGTACAAGGCACCAATGGTGAATATGATGGGACTGGTGGTATCGTTAATGCATTACCACAGACAACAGATGTCATCAGAGCTGATGTTGAATATTATTTACCAAGAAAAGATAAGTTGGCTGTTGTAGTTAAAGACACACAGACACTCACCAGAACTGGTTCATTTGTTGTTCTGAATGGTGTAAGTGCTCTCGAACCTTTGGAACCTAATTTAACAACCGGATTAAGTCTTTACAATATCACACTTAAGCCATATACGCTGGATAAGAATGATGCTGAATTAGAATTTATTTCTAATAAGCGTTATACGATGAAAGATATTGGTAAAATTGAGAAGAAGATTGATAATCTGACTGAATTGACTACATTAAGTCTCTTGGAAAATAATACAGCAACATTAAATGTTTTGGATTCTGCCGGTAATACAAGAACCAAAGCAGGTTTTCTTGCTGATAACTTTACTAACTATAGTTTTTCCGATACGTTCAATCCTTCATATAGAGCAAAGATTGACCAAGGAGCAAATGAACTTACTCCAACATTTATCCAGAATAATGTAAGATTAATTTATGATTCAGATGATGTTAGTAATACGGTTACACGAGTTGGTGACTATTTAATTGCACCATATACTGAAACTACCTTTATCAACCAAAATCTTGCAAGTGGCATTTTAACGATTAATCCATTTGGTGTAATTACAACAACAGGTAGACTTAAATTATCTCCATCATCTGATGAATGGTTTGAAACTGCATATACACCAGATATTGTAATTGATAAAGGTGATTTAACAGATGTTAATGGTTCGGTCACAGTAAATAGTCGAAATGACCACAGATATTCTTGGTATGGTACCAATGGCGAATATGTAATTACTGGTACTGAAGTCGTACGTGAACTTATAAATGAAAAAGTTTTGGAAAAGAAATTTATTCCTTATATGAGATCAATTAAGGTTTATTTCCAAGCTGATGGCCTCAGACCTAATACTCAACATTTTGCATTCTTTAATAATGTTTCTGTAAGTAATTGGGTAAGAGAAGAATCTTCATATGCCAATTATTCGACCAGTGTTACCGATTACGGTAATACATTAAAAAATGCAACTGCGCATCCTGATGGAGCAACAAATCTAATTTCAGATGCAAATGGAACAATTATTGGTTCGTTTGTCATTCCATCAACTGATGCAATTAAGTTTAGATGTGGAAGTGTTATATTTAAATTATTGGATATTTCAACCGAGGATGATAATTTAGCAACATCATCGGCCTTTGTAAACTTTATTGCAACAGGTATTATCAACGTGACTGAAAGAACATTTGAATCAACCAGACATATTGATCTTGCAAGACCTGTATATAGAAGTGATAACAGTGGTGGCGATAATGGTGGCGGTGACGATGGTGGCCGCAGTTCTAGTTACGGTAGCAGTGGTGGTGGATATGGTCAGGATACCAGTGATGGTGCGCATGATGGTAGCCGTGGCTCAGATACTAGTGGTCCATTCTAATTTAATTAAAACGGAAGTATAAATGAAACCCTTAGCTCAAACATTTAGGATCAATCCAACACAATATCCATCTGGGATATATTTGACATCCGTTAATTTATATTTTGCTTCCAAGCCAGGGGCCGGTGGGTTTCCTGTTGTTGTTGAAGTAAGATCAGTTGAAAATGGCATTCCAACAAATATTGTGGTCCCGGGTAGTAGTAAATATATTGCACCTGCATCTATTACAATACCTGCCCTTGGTGATTCAGATGATCTTACGGCAGTACAAGCCGCAGAAACAACATTTGCATTTGAGGAGCCGATTTATCTAAGTCCAGGTAATGAATATGCGATTGTTGTATTTTCTAATTCCGAAGAATATACATTGTACTCTGCAAAAATTTATGAATTCCAAATTGGGACAACTGAAAAGCGAATCAATAAGCAATCAGGTCTTGGTTCACTATTCCTAACACAGACTGGTAATGTATGGACAGCTGATCAGGGTGTTGATCTAATGGTCCAATTGAATAAAGCATCATTTACTCCAAATACAACCTATACGGCATATCTGGAAAATAATGAAGTACCTCACATTCTTTTAGAAAATAATCCAATTTCAACTGATTCCGGTGATGCGACAATTACTATGATTCATTCAAATCATGGTTTTGTTAAAAATGATTATGTAACAATTTATGGTTTAGATTCTGCCACAACATATAACGGTATTCTTGGTACATCAATACTTGGCCAAAGACAAGTTACTGCAGTTGATCATACTGGTTATACATTTGAAGCAGACAGTATTGCAAGTTCATCATTAAGAACTGGTGGCGATGGTATTATTGTAACCAAACAACACATGATTGATGAATATATCATTAATATGTCAAATCTAAAACCATTTAAAACATCAATTTCGTCAAGCATTAAGTTAACATCTGGTGCTTCATATGCAAATAATAGAAACGAAGCAACAAACTCTGCATATGCAAAAGATGCATCGTTTAGTGATACTATTATTAATGAATATGTTAAGACAGTATCACCAGAACTTATTGCCAATACTAAAAATGAAGCTGTAAATTTATCTGGTCAAAAATCTGTCACATTAAAATTAGATTTAATCACTACGGATTCAAGTGTATCACCATTAATTGATCTTCAGAGAGCATCAATTACCTCCGTTGAAAACGTAATCGATAGACAAGATTCTGCATCAACTACAAACTTTAATGTGCCATTAACATTTGTTGCTGAAACTGATCCACAATCTGGTACAAGTGCTTCCAAACATATTACAAAACCAATTACACTTGCCGAAACTGCTGTAGGTCTTAAGGTATTACTTGCAGCGAATAGACCTAACGAAGCTGATTTTGATATTTACTTTAGAACTACTACTGGTGATGGTGTAATTAGTGATGCGCCGTGGGTTGAAATTCCAAAAGAAGTAATCATTGCTGCTGATGAGGATCCTACAATCTTTAGAGAGTACACTTATCTCGCTGGTGGTGTTGGTGGTGAACTGATTCCGTTCTCTGTATTCCAAATTAAGGTTGTCTTTACATCAACGAATAGTTCAAAGGTTGCAAGGATTAAAGATCTAAGAGCTATTGCACTGGCGGTATAATATGGCATACGCAAATGTAAAAGGTCATCCTGGTTATGTCCGTGATAAAGGTTCGGGTGCCATATTGAATATAAATAGTAATGAAATTAAGTCTGCCCGAGCACGAAAAAGAGCCAGGCAACTAGAAAAAGAACAACAAGAACAATTGCAAACTGATGTTAATAATTTAAAGCAAGACATTGGTGAGATTAAAGATCTATTAAGTAAGATCTTAGAGGTATCAAATGGCAATAACCGTAATTAATCTATCTGATCCAGTTGCTACGCTGGTTACAAAAACAAATACTGTTTCCAGTAACCTGGGCGATATTGCTCAACTTACATCTGGCGATAGTAATGTTGTTGATGCAATTAATGCTGTAAGAGCCGCAATTATTGATATTGATGATTCATCCGAAATTGTTGCAATTGCTCGTGGTTCATTTAGTGTCAATAATGATTCAGCTGATGGATTATCTCTTGCGTATGATTCTGATACTGGTGTAATTTCATTAATTGGTGGTGCTGATGCTGCAACCGTAAGAGGCTATATGGTTGCTGGTGCTGGTCTAGATTATGATTCTAGCACTGGTGTATTCAGTATTGGTACTGGTGAAGTTGTTACAGGAATGCTACAAGATAGTAGTATCACTGAAGCCAAAATGGCACAAGATGCAATCGGTTCGGCCGAACTTAAAGATGTTGTTCAATTAATCATTTACGATTCTACTGGATCACCCTTAAAAACACTGTATGGCGCAGGAAGTTAAATTATGGCCACAAGGCGACCTCTTTACTATGATAGTGGCAACCTCAAAGAAATGTCTGATACACAAGTTAATCAGATTATTGCGCAGGTTTCCTATCAGTATTCATTAAATCCGTCTGTTACATTAGCTGTTAGTACATCTGGTGGGACTTTATCTGGCCTACCAATTAATGATACTCGGTATAAAGCGGGTAATTACTCGACAAGTGCTACTAGTTTTCCTGGCGAAGGAACAACTCAAGAACCCCAATTGGTTACTGTATCATATGCCCGTTTAACTGAAACAGTAGCATCTACAACCGAACCTACTGATGTTGCCATGCCAATTTATAGCAGTGGTGGTAATATTAGATCAATGACCAAAACAGATGTCTATGATACTTTTATCCATCCGGCAATTAATAATTTAGCATTAGGTTCTACTGGTACTGCTCAAGGTGGAACATATCGTATCCATACAAGCACATCATTGGCTGGCCATACTTTGGTTTCATCAACTCCTGTCTTTATTGATACAAGATGGAACACTTCTGCCTCATATACTGTCGGCGATAATAGTGGTGGTAATGTGGATCAGCCAACTACTATAACAAATTTTTATCTGTTTGTTATTAATGGTTCTGAGTCAAGTTATACTCCGCCGGTTTATATTACAGTTGATAATCAATTACAGACACATGCTGAATCCAATTTTAATGGTTTATTACAGAATATGGTAAGGCATGCAATAACATCAACAGTTGGTTATAGAATAAATTATAATATCAGTGGAACTGGTAATAACCGTGGGTCTGGTATGACAAATACAATTTTAAATGGTTCTGGTAATTATCAGACAAGATTTGTAAACACCGATGATTATCGAGCTCAAGAATTTCCTAATGGATCTCCAGTAACAGATAACACATATTATTTGAGGATTAATCAATCATGATAACTGAACAGCATGAATTTTTAAGTGCTAATTTTATTAACGATGCTAGAACTACAGTCTCAGCTTTGTGGATGGATCCTGAAACAAAAGAAATTGCTGAGGAAGTTATTGAAGTTAAAGAAGGTGATGCCGCTTGGGAATATCTTTTAAAGCATATTACCATCGACAAATTGCATGAAGCAACCTGGGAAGAGATTAATAGCCAAAAGCAAATATTTGCTGATACCGTAATTCGAATAGCAAAAGATCAGGGTATGGTATATGATATTGATTCAGCAAATACTGAAATGTACAAGATCATTGCTAGTTCTTTATTTGCACCATTTGATCCAGTTGCTGAAAAGGAAAAATTGTTCTTCTACAAACTACAATTATTTGAACTTGATGCTATTAAAAATGCAACGAATAGATCTTTAAAATCTAAATTGCGCAAATCAACAAGTTTAATTGATGCTACTAAATATGCTATTGAATTGGTAGAAAGTACTCTTGAAACCACCACGATTGAAGAGACTTCATCTCCTCTTGACGTTGATTAAATAGATAAACACTATAATCTTGTTCGGTTATTTCTGCTTTAAATGAGATATAACCATTCTCAAATGTCCATGGCATATATTCTCGGTATAGGTATTCATCTATGCCGAGTGGATATTTTAATAAAAAATAATTTTCATTGTTCTGGTAGTTTTTAAATATATGCGATAGGTCATCGGACCAAGATATAATAGATGAATTTAATGGTGTGTGATATGGTAATCGCCACCATGCATGACAGACGTGTAAATCGCTTTTTAAGAATTGATTACAATCACCTTTAATCAATACATCCAAATCAAAGTAAATATTTTGACCATCTCGGTATCTGTCAAATATCTGTAGTTTATTTGCTACAGGCATTTCAAATATATCATTGGTAATTACACACCACTCGTCATATCTCAGACCAGAGTATGTATCGATCATGTGTTTTAGATTATCTTCGTACCACTGATCATATTTGTCACCAGTACGAACACAAATTACTCTTAGCATGTTACAATTACTTGATTTTCATGGTACTCAAGTTTTTCTAAGAAATCCTTCCATATAATTTTATAATCAAATTTTCGATGGGTTGATAATTTCTCACAGTAATCTCTAAATATTTGTAGTCCATGAGTCCTTGGCATTTTAAGTTCTGATACTATATAAGGATAATCTTTATATTTTTCTAAATATTCTTCTTTTAGACTATTAGGTAATTGCCTAATTGATAAAAAAAGTGGACCTCTTACAATATGATAATTCATAGCAATTGGATTATAATTCGATTTATAATATTTTTCCATTTCGAATATATCATCAATGTTTAAAAGAGAAATTGTTGGATTTATTTTATATTGAATTCCAGTCTCGTCTAAAGATTTTAAATTATTTTCAAACTTATTTTGATCTATTGGATATCTAATCCATTCATGTTTTTGACCAAAATGATCACAAGATATATTAAATATGAGTTTATTAAATTTTTTGGCATAGTCAAATACATTTCTATTTTTGTAATTTAGTTCAGTTAAGTTTGAGTCATGAATCACGGTAATATGTTTTGCATGTTCTTCTGGTATTAAATCCATAAATTCCCAGTATTTGGGTAACTGTAAAGGTTCGCCTCCAGTCATATGTAATACTTTAACTAGGTGAATATTCTCTAATATATTATTCATTACTTTTTTGAATTTATGATAACCAGTTTGATAATAATCATTTGAAAAGAATGAAGAATATTCATCTTTAAAAACTTCTGCCATTTCTTTTCTTCTAGTAGATGAATTATATGGATGACACATATAACAACCTAGATTACAATATGATCCGAATATTCTAAGTTTCAATGTGACATCTCTTACATCGCATGCGTCTGGATATCCATTAATATATCTTTGTCTATAAGATGTTCCAGCATTTTCTTCTATATTATAGCATGTTTGACATACATCTATCTTTTCACCCATAAACATTTTATCGCGTATTTCTTCCATTTCATCTGAAAGAAAATATTCAAATGGTGTTGTTTCTTCTTCTTTCCATTTTTTGGTATTCTCTGGCATGATTTTTGCGTGACAACATAATCTATATCTGCCGTTACTATCTACATAAACTTCTCTGAAAGCGGCTGGACAAAACGAAGAGTTTTTGTCAAATATTTCTTGTTTTTTTGTTTTATTCATCAAATGATCTCTCAAATTCTTTGTTAACGTGATGTAGTAAATGAGCAGCAGGAGAAACCTCTGGAGCAAATCCATCCATAAAATAATTCCAAGGCATTCCGATATTTGTAAATGGTATGTCGTATCTTTCGATTAGGTATGATATATAAACTTCATTGTTGTATTTAAAATGACGACTAATTTCATTTGGAAATACAGTATCATCTTTTGCTTCATCTAATATTTGATTCATTTCCTCAAATCTTTCTTGAAACTTAAGCTTAGATATAACATCTTTATTACCACCAACAACTCCTGTATTAATTACATTCTGAGCACCAATGATTCCATCTAATAACAACATAGAAATTTTAGCACATGCTTTACAATACATATGCATAGTATCAAAAGAATCGTTCTCTATATGATTTCTTAATTTTTTAGTTGGTGGTGATCGATCAATTGCATGAGCGCAGATTGAATTTAAATCCCAAACTTCAAAAAAGTTTTTATCTGTCTGTGGTACAATATCAAAATCTAAATAAAGTACCTCATCATAATCCCTAGTCAATTCTTCTAACTTAAATATTTTTTCAAATTGAATCATATCATAAGACGTAGTAAGTGTATCATATAGAACATAATCTGCTTTACAGATTCCTGCATACTCTCTCTGTCTTTGTTCCAATTGATCTTTATATTTCTCAAATTGAGATTTTTTAAAATCAGTTGAAGATTTATGTGGGTCCACGTTATTCGTGTAAATGCTGTATATAATTCTTGACATACTCAAAGTCTTTATTAATGACGTGAACTAGATTTGTATTTTCTGGAATGTAACTCCACTTATCCATAAAATGATGCCAGTCGGCTGTAAGTAGTTGACATTCAACTTTATTTATGATTGTCTTATATCCCCAGATTGTTTCGTTATCCCAACCAAAGGATTCTTGGATATGATCTGGCCACATTGAATATTCATCTGTTTTCAACTCATCCATTAATTCAAGCGTTTGCTGAAAATTGTTAAAATAGTTTAGTTGATCTAAATGTTTTTTAGAAGCTCCTATAATACCAGTGTTATAGACGTCTGCTTTATTTTCATCACACTCCATTTCTAATAGCATCGCTCTAGTATTCCAGTACTTAGCATCTGGAGATCTGTTCGAAATTTTACGATCATACTTATCTCTCTTATTTTTTAAATGCATGATTCGCTGAAAAGAAGTATCAATTTCTTTTCTGTTGGTTAATATTGCAATTCCTTTTGATAGATCCCATGCTTCAAAGAAATTATTATCAGTCATTGGTACTACATCAAAATCAAGATACAATACTTCATCGTATTCTTCAGCTAGTTTATACAATAGATGGATCTTATAGAAATTGACTATATTATATGCAGTGATCTGAGGATATTGGTCTTTAAACATTTGTTCATATACTTTCCACTCATTATCATATTCATATAAACGATATTCAATACCTAAAGCGTTAGCATATTTTTCATGTTGTGATTTTAACCAGTCAGAGTACTCTGCCAACTTGAGTTTGGTTCGTTCGGTCTTTGACATATCATCACCAAAATATGGAATCTGCCAATCTAATTCTTCTTTTGGGATGTCTATATATAGACTATAGATAATTCTTTTCATGGTGTACAATGGATATTATAGAAGTTATTGATCATTTTGCTCACAAATATAATGATATTAATTTAATTAAGTCGATTACGAATTCTGTTAATAAAAATCAACGTGCATCAAAAGAGTGGTGCGTTGAATATATTATACCATATTTATCTATGCATGTAAATAATAAAATATGTATTGCAGCTGGATGGTATGGTTTACTCGGTCACATGCTGAATGAATACGAAGTGACTACATTTGATATGGATCCTATGTGTCGTGAGGTAGGAAAGAAACTCTATCCAGAATTAAAGCATGTAACTTCCACAATAGAAGATTTTAATCCACGTGGTTATGGGACAATCATATGTACATCATGTGAGCATATATCCGATGAAACACTTAATAATTTTCTTAAAAAAAGATCCCAACCTTCTATTGTTTGTCTTCAAAGCAATAATTATTATAAAATTGATGGTCACATTAATTGTAAAGAATCGTTAAAAGTGTTTACAGAATCATTGGAGTGTGATATAATAGAGAAGATCTCGCTGGAAATGGGTGGGTATACTAGATACATGGTAATTGGCAAATGAAATTATATGTAACAGGACATGATGGCTTTATTGGTTCTCATCTTATTAAAATATTAGAACAAGAAAAATATGAATTAATTTTATGTGATCATGATATTCGCAAATTTAGTTATCAAGGCCCAAAACCCGATATGATTCTTCACATTGCCGCGCTTGTGAGTGTTCGGCGATCACTTGAAAATCCACAAGAATATCATGACGTTAATGTTAATGGTTCTCGAAAAATCTTTCATTGGGCAACCACTTGGAATATTCCAATTATATATTGGTCTTCCTCCAACGCAGCTGAATGGTGGACAAATCCCTATGCAATTACAAAAAGAATGATAGAAGAAATTGCACCTCAAAGAAGTATTGGGATTCGTCCATTTAATGTTTATCCTGGGCGTGATGATATGTTACTTAAACGTCTTGAAAGAAACGATGTCAAGTATATTAATGGTAAACACAAAAGAGACTGGATTCATATTGATGATTTTTGTGAAGGTGTTTGTCAACTGATCAAAAGATACTATGAGTTTGAAGGTCAAATAATTGACTTTGGTTCTGGTAAATCAATATCGGTTTTAGAAGTTGCTGAATCTCGTGGATTCAAGGGTGAGGTCCGATTTGACCCTACACCACTTGAACGAGAAGTAACACAAGCCGATTCGACTATTATTGAGGATTTATTAAAACGTGAACTTCAATCTCCAGTCCTTTGAACCAAGTCAATCAATATTATTGGAAAATGAAGATTTAATTCGTCTTTATTTAGAAGAACTTTGTGAGAATGCCTTAGAAGATTATTACCAAGAAACAAATAAAACTCGTCTTGCAACTGATTATACTATTGATGGGAGAAAAATTTATCGATCGTATGATATTCGGCCGGAAGATACACCAAATTTAACCAAACTCTTAATAAATCAAGGAATAGAACCATTTAACTATCTAGTGTCCGTAATCCTCGGTGAAAGTGATCATAGTTTTAAACCACACATTGATAAGCAAAGACATCATTCAATTATGTTTATTTACAAAGACTCAAGTGCAATTACTCAATTTTTCAAAGAGATTAAACCAAAGTCTGGTTTCTTTTATAATGAGGATGAGATCGAATTAACTCATTCATACGAATTAACTGAAGGAAATTTTTATACATTTAATCATCAGATTCCACATGGTGTAGTAAATATTGGGCCTGATGTAAGGTGCCATGTGACAATTACATTATCGACGATAGATTAATTCTTCGAACTTTGGTTTTCTAAATCTTGGTGGCGTCTTAATTCCAGGAGCACAATTACCATAATCGAATCCACACATAACCTCATTCTTAACAACGTCTCTTCGTACACAAGTATCCAACTTATCAATATAACCAATTCCCAGTATTATGGCTGTTTTCATACCAATTCTGTCTAATTTTATCCCTGTTTGTTTTTGATCAATACATCCACAAAATCCGGTTTGTAAGCCCACTTCCTCGGCTGCAATCATTGCCATTGCTGAACTGACAAGACAATCATTTCTTGTTTCTCGCTCAGAATTATCTTCCAACCAGACCAATACGATTGGTGCAGTTACCTGGCCATTATATCTTCTATTACCGACCGGACCTTCCTTTCCTCTCTCTTCATCTAAACAGTATGTGCTTTCCCAATATAACCAATTTTTTATATCCTGAGATTCTTCTCCCAGGACATGGACTTCATAATTATACTTACCGTTTTTGGAGGGTGTCGCATAGATACAATCTAAAATGTATTGTAATTTCTCTTCCTCTACAGGCTTGTCTGACCACCACTTTGCTGTGATTCTTTTTTCCAATATCTCTTTTAACATATAAGTATTTATATGATTGATTATCTTCCCGAATTATCTCAAGACATTATAGATGAACTTTTAAGTATTTATAGATCTGAGCCAAAAAAAATATATCGTTGGCGCAATGGTGCATCTCATAAAAAAGCTTTAGAAGTTGTACGACCAATTATTAATGCATACTTAGGCCATGATGATTGGAGTTCTACTTCAGGGAATTATTTTGAAACTTGGTATCCATATAGAATTCATACTGATACCTCCATTACTGAACATAATTATCAAACATTTGTGTTTCCTTTAGATTGGACTCTTACTGAACAATCGTCCGTTAATAAAAATGTCTTGTATGTATTTGATCAGACGTGGGACTATGAGAATACAATGTTTATGAAAGGATCTTCGCCAGGAAAAGAAGGTGATCGTCCAAACAGTGAGACTCGAAACTATTCTAGAATTAATAATATTGTGCCCAACCACTTTGAAGAAAATGTAATTCTTGATTGCGATCATCTTGATCGAGAGAACTTTAATGGATTAACAGTAAATAAAAAGTTCATATGGAAACCAGGCCTACCATTTACATTCCCTCGAAACTCACTTCATTGTTCAAACAATTGGAAACAAATTGGTATCTGGCGTAAACTAGGTTTAAGTATTTTTACTAGTGCCGATGTTGATATCTAGATATTACTGTTGCAACGTTCTCGGTTATCATCGGTAGATTCATTACAATGTGTTGTGAATTCCTATGCCATGAAACTGTTCTATGAGTTTTTCTGGTATTAACATAATATACTCTTCCAGGCTCAATCATCATTTTTTGGTCATTCATTAACCAATCATATTCGTATGGAGCACATCCAGTCATGAATGCAATCAATCTAAATGAATCTCTTTTAAGTGCTGGCCAATCTCTGTGAGGAGGAAAGTATCCACCAATACCACACCTGACAACAAATGTTCTACCTAACTTTGGAAAAAGGTTAAACCAAGGATGTAAAGATTCGCATGTGTCATATAATTCAGTTGGTTCACACATCTCATTCTCAGAAACTTTTCTCTGCTCTTTAAAACATATCTCTCCTAGAGAAGGTAAAGATGTGTGATCTCCTCCTGGCATTGTGGTAAATGATAGACCATGACGATTATTTACTCTACCTTCTTTTGGTAAATAAGTAACCCAGTCATTTTCAAATAGCGCAATTTCTTTTTTATACTGATTGACATTGATCAATATATCTAGTGGTTCAAAATCGCCAAGAGTCATAAGTGACAACTCATTCATGATGTCTTCATTAGTTACTTCTGAAAAATCACTTTTAATCCGTTGACCACCAACACCTTTTGGTATTTCCATGATGTGTTCCTTATAAATAGATCATGATATAATTTATAATGGTATATATGAATATTTTTTATAGAAAGCTCCAATGGCCTTTATTTGATGGCTTATATTTAGTTAATCGAGTCTCACAATATCCAGATTATCTTCATCATCAAGATGGCTATGATGAGACTAAACGATATGGCAATCTAAAAAATTGGCCAGAGTATAACGAAGATATTCAACCGATACGTGACACTATACCAGTCGGATCAGAATTTACCATACAAATTATAAAATCGCCTGGACTCGGTTGGCACATTGATAGGAATAGAAAAGTTTCAGTCCTATATCTTTTACAAGGCGAAGCGTATACATATTTTAAGAAAGATGATGTTGTCCATAAAACAATGTTTGATAAAAATTCATGGTATCTCTTTAATAATGATGAAATGCATTGTGTGGAAGGGGTACAAGAACTAAGAGTTGCTCTCTGTATTGACCTAACAAATGAATATGGAGATTATAATACAGCTGTTAAACAATTAGGTAATTGGCTATGACTGAAGTACCATTTTTATTTCTTCCAAATTTAGAATTTGATGCATCAGCACTTCTAGAATTCGTAAATGGAATTCCAGATAATGTTTGGAAAGGACCACATATTGGTAACTATGATCCTGATGTTGAGGTTACATCACATATTCATGATGATATGTTATGGACCGCAAATTCACTTGATTATGATTTTATATCAAATCCTCATATCAAAAAAATATCAGACTATTTAAGCGATGCGGATGGTAATCCATACTACAAAGGGATGATGATTAAAAAAAGCAAGAATGGACATGAAGCTCCACTTCATCCACTTATGCAACATGAAGAATGGGATAAAAAAAGAGGCTGGGTGCGTACATGGGATGTGATTATTCCTATTCAGGGCGGATTTAATGAAAATCCATTAAAAGCATTGGATACTGAAAATTCTGAATGGTATACTCT
>Ga0181606_10002063_pt1 | contig 17363 bp, 20 predicted proteins | sample 041ome_10_FD_132994 | JGI IMG/M metagenome (GOLD analysis project Ga0181606, IMG submission 132994) | Coastal salt marsh microbial communities from the Groves Creek Marsh, Skidaway Island, Georgia - 041412US metaG (megahit assembly) | ecosystem: Environmental > Aquatic > Marine > Intertidal... | reverse complement strand
GATGTCAGTGCAGATGACTTTTTTGGAACACTTCAAGCAACAGTTGCTAACAATACAATTATTGAATATAGAGATAGTTTTAATTTTATATTTGATAGTGTAGGTGATCCATCAGGCCTTGTTACTAGACCAAGTACAGCAATTAACTTTGATGAAAGCGATAATACAACCTATAGAAGTATTGCATTCAGTAATAAAGATAGCTTTAGTCAAGACTTAGCATCAGATGAAATTTTAACAACATTTGAAGTTGGCTTCGACTATGTACAATTAGATGTTTCTACAGCAAATTTAACAGGTGGTTACGGATCAGCACAAGGTGATACAAAATTAGCAATAGCTCAATTAACATCCAGTGATTTAAATGCATTTGATGATACTGAACGTGTCACAAGAGATAGTTCAGTAACAACAGGTCTTTATCCAGGGGATCCCGGTTATAGTGCCACAGGTGGTATGCGTTTCTTATGGGATGGTAAAACACATGGTATAACAAATTATACAACTGTTGCAGAATTTACACTAACTGGTAGTGTAAGTGTTACAGCAGGTGAAACTATCACACAGGCGACTACAGGTGCTACTGGTGTTGTACATGCTAGTGTATCTAGTAGTACAATAGAATTAGAAAATGTAACAGGGACTTTTAACACCTCAGATCAATTGACAGGATCAACCAGTGGAGCATTAGGTGCTAATAGTGTACCCACAACAATCAACCTGACTAGTTGGGCATATGTTACTTTTGTTGACATTGCTGGTACAAATATTAATAGTGGTTATGGTGGCGCTGGATTAAACAGTGCGATTCCTGCAGCTGAAAGAACACTGACAGCAGGATTAGCAACTGGTGCTACAAGCGAAATCACAGTAAGTATTTCACTTATGAGAGCAACTGGACACGATTTTACACAAATTGGCACAGGATCTTTTAACGATTCTAACTATCCTAATGTTATATTAGGAAACCCTGTAAATAGTTTAGCAGACTTTTACACAGATTCAGAAACAGCGACAACTGCTCAGGTATGGGAAAGACGTAAAGGGCGTGTGTTCTTTGTAAGTACGGATCAGAACGGTTTCTTCCGAGTTGGTAAATTCTTTAGTGTGGACCAAGCAACTGGTGATATTACATTTGCTGGTGAAATTGGTCTTTCTAATGCAAACGCACTTGGCTTTAAGAAAGGTGTTACAATTAATGAATTCTCAGCAGACGATAGCTTTGCAGACGATTCTGGACAAGCTGTTCCAACAGAAAAAGCCATCGGCGGATACATAAACAGAGTACTAGGTTTTAATGTTAAGTCAGGCGCACAAATTCCTGGCAGTTCAAATAGAATTGGTACAGGCTTCCTTCCACTTAACGGACTAAGTCCAATGGAAGGCAATTTGAATATGAATAGTAATAATATTCAAAACCTTGCACTTCCAACAAGTGGCAGTGATGCTGTTAATAAGAATTATGTTGACGATAATGCAAACGCATTTGCTACTGTTAAACAACTAAGAGATACCAGTGTAGGAACTGTAGGTGCAAATGAACTTACAGTGTTTAGTGGAAAACAAATTATATACACTGAACCAGAAACTGGTGGAACATTTACTATCGGTGACACAATTCAAAATGATATATCAAGTCCTACAGCAACAGGTGTTGTGGTTGATATTTCAACACTTACAGATGAACAGTTTGGTTCAATTCGTAAAATTGTTTACACAGTTGGTACAGGAACATTTGATCCTGACAATGATACAATATATGAAAATGGCGGATCAGCACAGGCAGTAGGGTTAACAACTGCATTACAACCAGATGTGGGTGGGCCATTCCCAGAAATTACACATGCATCTAAACAAACAGGAAGTGATGTTAGTGTTAGTATTACAAGAACTGCTGCAGGTGCAGAGTTTAATTTACAGTACGAAGCTGGTAGTATAGAAAATGCTGATGTAAGTGCTTCAGCAGCTATTGCTCAAAGCAAACTTGCTATGAACACAGCAGGCACTAGAGCGAATGCAACAGGTATTGCACAAAGTGATTTAGGTGTTGCAACATTTAAGAGTACAGAATTTACACACACAAGTGGTTTTGTAGAATTACAAACAAGCTCAAGCACAGCAACAGGTATTGCACCAGGTAAGTTACAATGGCAAGCAACTGATACTGTATTAGGTAGAAGTGCAAGTGGCAATGGTGCAGTAAGTGCAATTAGCTTTGACACTGTACTAGACGAAGGTGGCGCACTTAGAGATAGTGAGTTTGGTACATTTGGTGCAAGTGGTGATGAAGTTCTAATACGAACTGCTGCTGCAACATATGATACTGTTGAAGTTACTACAAGTGGTGAGAATTCAAGAATTGTTAAAACACTAAGTAATGGTAAAATTAGAACACAAGGACTTGTACTTGGTGGTAGTGATAGTTATGAAGTTGCAACAACTACAGGAACAGGTACAACACTAACAGTTAAAACACCTGGTCAAGCAGTTGTGTTTAATGCGACTGGTACTACATCGGCAAGTTTGGTTACTAAATTCCCTGGAATAATAGATGTTGGTGATACAGCAATAACCACTGAAAGTAATATTCAAGGAAGTTCATCTTATGCCGCAGAAGGTTTTATTTCAACTGACTGGGTATACACAAACTTTATCGAAGCGTTAAGTGAAAGAGATGCAGCAAGCACAGGTATTGCACTAGGTGAAACTGGAGCATTTACAGAAGATGCTGCCGATGTTATTGCATTTGTAACAGGTGGTAATGTTGAAGCAAGAGTAACAACTACAGGCTTAGAAGCAGATAATATTATAAGTTTAACATCTAACACTGACCTATCACTAAGTGGTAACGGAACAGGTAATGTTAATATTACTGATAGTTTAGATGTTGATTCGATTACAGCATATAGTGGTACTAATACAAACTTAACACTAAATGGTAAAGGATCAGGTGTTGTTAGCGTAGGTGGCGGTCTTACAGTAGCAGGTACAGCAGTCTTTAATGGCAATGTTGATATTGGTAATGCAGTTACAGATACAATAACATTTACAGCAAGACTTGATAGTAACCTTGAACCAGATAGTACAGCAAACAATAGAAACTTAGGTGCTAGTGGTAGACAGTTTAACACAGTTTATGCTAGTGTGTTTGAAGGAACAGCAACATCAGCACAATACGCTGACTTGGCTGAGAATTACTTAGCAGATGCAGATTACGAAGCAGGCACCGTGCTAGTATTTGGCGGTGATGCAGAAGTAACTATTACAACTGCAAAAGGCAATACAAGAGTTGCTGGTGTTGTATCAACTAATCCTGCACACTTAATGAATTCAAATCTAGAAGGTGATTATGTTTCAGCAATAGCACTACAAGGTCGTGTACCATGTAAGGTACTTGGAAAAGTACAAAAAGGCGACATGCTAGTAACAAGCGCCATACCAGGATATGCTATAGCTAATAACACACCAGGAGTTGGTAGCGTTATTGGTAAAGCAGTAGGCGAAAAATTAGACGACGGCAAGGGCGTTGTTGAAGTTGTAGTAGGAAGAGTATAATGGCAAAACAAACTATAAACATTGGCACAAGTATAAACGCAGGCAACGGAGATCCGTTAAGAACAGCTTTTGATAAAATCAACGACAACTTTGATGAACTATATGCTGCTACTACGCTAGACTTAGACAGTATAGGATCTAACATGATACCTACTACTAACGGCGTGTATGCATTAGGTAGTGCAAGCAAACAATGGTCGGACTTGTATGTTAAAGATTTTATATATATTGGTAATGCAAGACTACAAGCAGATGCGCAAGGCAACTTGGTTGTAAATGGAGCAAGTATTAAACTTGACGGTGATGTAACTGGTAGCGTGTTTGGAGATGATAGTTCATTACTTGTAGACGGTGTTAACAATAAAATTGTTGGAACAGTTGATGCAAATATATTAAGAACTGGAGCTCTTGTAGTTACAGGCACTAGTATTAACTTGGCTTCAACAACAGGATCAATAGGATTAACATCTGTAGGCACTACCAGTATTTCAGGTGCAGGAACAGTAAATTTAACATCATCCGGTGGACAAGTTGATATTACTGCTAACTCAAAAATTAATATGAGCGCATCAGAGATTGATGTTCTTACAGGAATGGTTGTACGAAATGGTATCACTGGTGACTTATCTGGTAGTGTGTTTGCTGATGACAGCACATTGTTAGTAGACGGTACTAATGGTACTATACCGGGATATATTAGTATAGTAACATTAAAGACAGAAGTTGCAGCGAGTGTTGACTTTGCTGCGTTTAAAGCAAGAATAGCAGCACTTTAATGAGTACGATAAATATAGATATAGGAAATTAAAATGGCAGTAAGATACCCACTAATTATAGATGCAACAGATAACAACAAGATCAAAGAACTACCAGCAAATGATAGTTTAAATCTTAGCACAAACAGTATTGTAAATGCTGTAAATATAACTGCCAGCGGTACACTTACTGTTGCAAGTTTAGTTGTAGATAGCAGTAGTGTTACTATTAACGGAACAGCACTTGCAACAGTAGCATCAACCAACAGTTACACTGACTTAGACAACAAGCCAACACTTTTTGACGGCCAATATAGTTCACTAACAGGAAGACCAACTATTCCTACAACAACAAGCACACTTGCAGATGTAGGAAGCACAGCACCAACAAACGGCCAGGCGCTTATTTACAATTCAGCTCTTGGTAGATATGAACCCGGTAACCTTGCAGATGTGTCAATTGACTTAACTAGTCAATCTATTGGAGAGCTTAGTGACGTTGTTACAACTTCTCCTAGTTTAAATCAAATTTTAAAATGGAACGGTGCTGCATTTGTAAATGCACAGGTTGATTTTTCAGAACTGACCGGTGCAAATTTAGTTGTTGAACAAGGTGATACATTCACAGGATCTGTTATTGGAGATACTAATGGTTACCATACAGGTGATGTAACAGGCAGTGTATTTGGCGATGACAGTTCAAAAATTGTAGACGGTGTTAACAATTCTTTACACGGAACTTTATACGGAATAGTACAAGGCGGTATGCAAGAACAGGTCGGACCGGGTGCTATAAATTTAACTACAACAAGCACTGAAATTATCACAACTGGTACTGATAGTTTTTCGCTTGCTAATGGAACAATAGGTCAAATTAAACACATTGTTAAAATAGGTGGCGGTGGTGCAGCAACAATTATACCTACTTCATTTGCTAATGGTACATCTGTAGAATTAGCAGCCAATTTTAACTGTGTAAGTTTATTATATACAAATACAGGATGGGTAGTAATATCAGCACAAAATATTACTATAAATCCATAACGGAGATATAAATGAGTATACAAACAATCAACATAGGTAGTATAGCAAACGACGGAACAGGTGATGATCTCCGCGAAGCATTTGCAAAAGTAAATGCAAATTTTACAGACTTAAATGGAAAACTTCTCATAGCAGAAGGTTCAGAAGGTGAAAACCTAGGACTAGGCGAAGGTGTATTTGCACAGAAAAGTGATAACACTCTACAATTTAGAAGCATTGTAGCAGGATCAAACATTAGTCTAAGTGGCGGCGGAAACAGTATTACTATATCTGGTGATGCTGCATTGAAGCAACTTATTATAGTAAGCGATAGTGGTAGTGTTGTACTAGGCACAGGTAACCAAACCTTGCGTATTCAAGGCGGTGTTGGTGTAAGCACAAGAGTAACTAGTGAAGATGTTTTTATCGATGTTGATGGACAGAACTTAATTGAAACAGATACTACACCTGTACTTGGCGGAACACTTGATGCAAACGCTTTTAATATTATAAATGCAAATAGTATTACTGCACAGTCATTTGTAGGTAATTTAACAGGATTAGTAAACAATATAGATGTTAGTAGACTAGATCCTTTCTTAAATGGATTTGATTTTAGTACAATATTAAGATCTGCAGATAGTTTCTATGAATGGCTAGTATATAATCAGGATGTAGATTTTGGTACATTTATAGCACCTGAAATAACAGAAGTCGATTTAGGAGCTATTGCTTAACTCCGATAAATACAATACAAGGAGTATTGAATGGCCGATTTTTGGACTATACCATCTGACAAAACAATAGCAACTATTGAGGAACGCAAAACTGTAAGACTCAATTTACCTATTAACGGCCGATACTTACCCTTATCAACTAGTGGAATGACTATAACAGTTATATCCGGGTCAGTGCCAAAAGGCATGCGTCTTGATGGATATGAAATTGTAGGTACTCCTTTTGAAGTTACAAGAGATACAAAGTATGAATTTGTAGTAAGAGCTTCATACAATAACACAGTATCAGATAGAACTTTTAATGTAATTGTTACTGGAGCAGACGATCCAGTTTGGTTAACTTCAGCAGGCAGTTTACCTATTGGTGCAAATGATACTTATTTTATAATTGATAGTTCACCATTAGACTTTCAATTAATTGCTACTGACCCTGATGTTAGTGCAGGAGATCTATTAGAATATTTTTTATATGCAGGAGAATTACCTCCAGGCATACAACTTACCACAGATGGTAGACTTGTAGGTATAGTAGAACCTATACTTGCTCTCGAAAAACCAGCAGGAAGCGGACACTTTGACAGTAACAATTATGGTAGTTTTCCTTTCGATTTTGGAGTAAGATCTGGAAACGGTTTTGATAGTTTTTATTATGACGTATCAACATATGATTTATCAACACCAACAGCTTCACCAAAAAAACTCAATCGTTACTATGAATTTACAGTTAGAGTATCAGACGGTGACAGTTTCAAAGATCGTACATTTAAATTATATGTTGTAGGAGATGACTTTTTAAGAGCAGATAATACTATAATGCAAGTAGCAAATGGTATTTTTACAGCAGACATTACCAATGTTAGAAATCCAATATGGGTTACTCCTGCGGCGTTTGGTTATCGAAGAGCCAATAACTATGTTACATTATATTTAGATACTATTGATCCTAACTCTGATACAGGATTTATTCGATATAGTTTACAATCATTAAACGATGATAGTTCAGTAAGTAGATTGCCGCCAGGCTTAGAATTAGATACAGTTTCTGGCGAAATTGCCGGCCGTGTTCCATACCAACCTGCAATTACTTTAGAATACAAATTTACAATTAGAGCTACTCGTACAGAAGCAAATAGTAACAATCAGCCCTTTAAAGACAAAACATTTACAGTTAAAATGTTAGGAGAAATTGATAGTGTTATTACTTGGAATAGTGCTACTAATTTAGGTTTGATAAGCAGTAACTATATAAGCACATTATCTATAAGTGCAAAAACAACTGTTCCTAATGCTAACTTATTATATATTTTAGAAAGTGGTAGATTACCTCCAGGATTAAGATTAGGAGCAGACGGAGAAATAATTGGTAAGATAAACAGTTTTGGCTCAGTAGGTTCGCCCGGTTTAACTGTTTTCGATAGTCAAAATTTAACAATTGACGGAAATACAACTTCAATTGATAGAGAATTTACATTTACAGCATCTGTAAAAGATCACTTTGGATTTAGTAAAATTGAAAGAACATTTACACTTACAGTAGGTGATCCTGATGATAAATTATACAGTAATCTTTATGTAAGGCCATTACTAAAAGAAGCTCAACGATCTAATCTTTTAGATATAATAACTAATCAAAATATATTTGATAACGATAAAATATACAGACCAAATGATCCTAACTTTGGATTACAAAAGAAATTACAAATGTTAATTTATGCAGGAATTGAAACAAAGACTATAGAGTATTATGTTTCAGCAGCAGCAAGAAATCATATTAGAAAACGCTATAAACTTGGCAATGTAAAAACTGCTGTTGCAAAAAATCCAGGTAGTACCGAGACTGTTTACGAAGTAGTCTATGTTGAAGTTATAGATCCTGCAGAAAGTACAACTGGAGTTAAAACTCGTACTAAATTTACTATTAAAAATACAACTGATCAAAGTGTAGATACCGAACTATATACATCCGACGGTTATACTGTTCCAGGTGAAGCAATAGATTTATATGATCCAGATGTACTAGAACTAGGTACAAGAAGATTTAGTAATTTAAGAATACCTTTATTACCTAGTCTTACTATTACTGCAAGAGATAGTAGTAGACTTGTTGTACCAACAAGTGATGGGTTTTATGTTGGTATAAGAGGACAGCTAGATGCGTTGGTTGAATTAGATACAGGAACTTTTGAGCCTTATAGATTTAGACCTGTTCCTGAAAATACAATTAAAGTTGATAGTAATGCATTAACAATTGACGGTGCTAATGATAGAACAAGATATATATCTAACATAAGAAATATGAGAGATAACCTACGAGCAGTTGGCGAAACAGAAGTAAACTTTTTACCGCTATGGATGCGTACTGCACAGCCAGGTAATATTGCAAGTCTTGGATTTATTAATGCTATTCCATTATGTTACACTAAACCTGGACAAAGTGAAAGCATACGATTAGCAATAGAAAATGCAGGTATTAAATTTAACCAGTTTGACTACGACATTGATAGATATGTTGTAGATACTACAGAAGGTGTATCACAAGAACAATACATTATGTTCGCGAATTACAAATTCAACATTTAAAAGACATAAATATTAACGGAGAAATAAAAGATGGCAATTACTATAAGCACTAGTGCAATTAACGGAATTGATGAATTATATCCTGTTGCAGGACAAGATAACGATTCTCAAGGATTTAGAGATAACTTTAATACTATTAAAACACAATTAAATGCTGCGGCAACAGACTTAGCATCATTAGATACTAACACAGCAAAACTAAATGCTACTAACGATTTTAATGGTAACAACATAACCGAAGCTAATTTTATTGCTAACACCGAAGAAGTAAACAATATCGGTAATGTAAATGCTAGTCAGAATATTAATTGGAGCGAAGGTAACTATCAAACTATACAAGCAGGTGCTGATATTACACTAACACTAACTGGTTGGCCAGCAACAGGTAAATTAGCAAAGTTAAGAGTAGTTTGCACAGGCGACGGAACATCAAGAGAAATTACCTGGAATGCAGGCGGCGGCGGAACAATTAAAAAAGATGGTGGCTTTCCAGTATCATTTGATGTACAAAGTGCAACCAATCCTAAGATTGTTGACTTTTGGTCTAGCAATGCAGGACTTACTGTATATGCAAAATATGTAGGCGAATTCAGCTAAAATGAACCATCCATTAATTGGTAATTATCAAGAATTAACAGATGTAGAACTTCAGGAAAGAATTTCTAATCTTTCCTCAAAATATTGGCAAACACAAAACCCAGATGTAAGATCACAAATGATGCTTATATTAGATGAGCTTAAAGAAGAATTTAGAAGTAGAAATCAAAGAAATCTACAAAATAATTCAGAAAATGACAATAAAGATCTTGACAGTTTAATTAAAATCAGTTAAACTGTATATATGCTTATGAAAACAGATTCACTAGGAATACCACGATTTTCTAATCGCGATTTAATCGATATGATCTATAGTGGTCATGCGGATAAAGTGCATGTGGTGTTGTGCGATGCTAACGATGATGTAGACAAGTTCAATGCAGCAATGGAAGAACAAGGTCTAGACAAACTACAAAAATATATCCCATTAGATGTAGATACTAAGACTTTTGACGGTGTATGTCAAAGTGAATGGTTTATGCCTGATGAGTATAAAACACTAAATGTTTACGATTATGTAATGAACAAAGCAGGTGATGATTTAGCAGAGTTAAAAAGAGTTGAAGAAGAACTTGCACAGTTTAAAGTACGAGGAATGACTAACTTACTACGCTATATGATCTATCTTGTAGACTTTATGCGTGAGAACGATATCGTCTGGGGTGTAGGTAGAGGTAGCAGTGTGGCAAGTTATGTGCTATACTTAATAGGTGTACATAGAATCGATTCAATCCAGTTTGGCCTGGATTGGCGAGAGTTCTTAAGATAAGTAACTTAAAATAAGGAGGTATTAACAATGCCAATGAAACAAACAGGACGAAAAGTTTATAAATCAATGCAAGGCAAACAAATTGATATGGACTTATTGCGTCAAAAAAATGAACTTACACCAGCAGTAGGTAATGCTCGTGTAAATGCTCGCGGGGATGAATTAGGCCCAGGCGGCAAAATCATTAGAACTAGAGAACAGATTTTAGCTGATCATCAAAAGGATCATCCAGGTGTACCTGATGAAGTAGCGGTTGCAAAACCTAAAAAATCTGACATGCCTCAAGATCCATTAGTTGTTGAAGACGAAGAATGGGTTGAGGATGACGACGGCAATTTTGTTCAAAGAGGTGAATAATGTCTGATGGAATGGGTGGCGGATATAAAATAACGCCAACAGTTAAAGGAAGTTTGCGTCCTATTAAAAATAGAGTTTTAGTTTCAGATATGTACTTTGGAGAACAAAAAACTGCAAGTGGTTTAATTATCGGAAATGATGACGGCAAAACTAGAGGAATTTATCCACGATGGGGCAAGGTCTATGCAAAAGGCAGTGAAAACACTGATCCGTATGATGTAGGCGATTGGGTTTTAGTAGAACACGGTCGTTGGACTAGAGGTGTTAATCTTGAACAACAAGATAAAAAATTAGAAGTAAGAATGGTAGAAGCCGAAAGTATTCTAGCATATCAAGACGAGCAACCATCAGATGTATATATCGGTGCTGAATATAACGATACTGGACATGCAACTGTTGACCCACAATCATTTATTAACCCACAATCTTAAGAGGCTAAATTGACACAAGTAGATTTAAACAAATACAAAGAATTTGTAAAACAAGTAACCAGTGACGAAAGCAATAATGTTGCTGCAATGTCACATAGGATGATAGAGCTTTCTGAAAAAGTAAACCCTGCTCTATTAATGACTGGAGCCATAGGCATAGCAAGCGAAGGAGGCGAGTTTGCAGAAATTGTTAAAAAATGTATCTTCCAAGGTAAACCAATGGATGATGAAACTGTCTTTCATTGCAAACGAGAACTTGGCGATATTATGTGGTATTGGATTAATAGTTGCCGGGCATTGGGTCTCGATCCTAATGAAGTCGTAGCAGAAAATGTAAACAAACTTAAAGCTCGTTATCCGGGTGGAGAGTTTGATGTCCACTATTCCGAAAACCGCAAAGACGGGGATCTATAAATTTAATGGATTATGAAAAAGAACGAAAGATCCTCACGGATGTTGACGGCGTCTTGCTCGATTGGGAGTCAGCGTTTGATGCTTGGATGAAAGAAAGAGGGTATACTATCGGTGCTCCGGAAGTATATAAACAATCTATTAGGTATGGCATTGAACAATTTCATGCAGACAATTTAGTTAAACAATTTAACGAATGTGCTTGGATTGGTTATCTAAAGCCATTACGAGATAGTGTAAATGCATTAGAAATACTAGCATCACAACATTGGCATATAGAATGTATTACTAGTTTAAGTACAGATCATTGGGCTGGAGAACTTAGAAGAGCAAATCTTAGAAAATGGTTTGGTCAGACTATCCGGCGCTGTCAGTGTATAGAAACCGGCGGCGACAAAGACAATTACTTAAAAGAGTACGAACCTGGTCATTGGTGGATTGAAGATAAACCAGAAAACTGTATCGCAGGTCTTAATGCAGGACATCGTCCAATTCTAATAGATCATCCATATAATCAAGACTTTAAACACCCAGATGTAATCCGTGTTAAAAATTGGCAAGAAATAATCGAATTAATTACAGAATAGACTTGACTCTTAGCAGTTTATACGCTATAATAGTATAAATTGTTAGGAGTATTATTTTGGCGACACACGGTATGATTGACTTAGAGACACTAGGCGTAGAGCCTGATAGTGTAGTAATGACACTAGGTGCAATTAAGTTTGATCCGTTTTCAGATACAGAACCACATACTCCGTTGTATCTTCGTGGTGATGTAGAAGAACAAAGCGAGCAGTATGGGCGGTCAATAGATGAGAACACTCTAGCTTGGTGGGGGAGACAAGCACAAGAAATTCAAGACGAAGCATTTGGTGATCACAGCGATCGTGTAACTGTACAAGAGATGTTAAGACAACTTAATAAATGGTGTGTAGGCTTAGACTATATTTGGTGTCAAGGTCCAACATTCGACTTTGTTATTTTACAAGATTTATATAAAGGTGCACAGAAACCAACACCGTGGAACTATTGGCAAATTAGAGACAGTAGAACACTGTTTTCTATGATGCCGCAGGATCCACGCAAAGCAATACAAGAAGAGCTACATAATGCACTAGCTGATTGTTATTATCAGGCTAAGTGTGTACAACAATCATATAAACACTTTGGAGTCAAAAAATGAAAATTGCTGTCGGTACCGGTGCAATAAGTAGAAATGGATTTAAGATAAATGATATAAGAAATTTACCCAATGTTGATTTTGTATGCCCAGCATGGGATTTAGATCAGTATGTTTCTGAAAAAACTGTAGAGATATTTTATTCTAATCATTTCTTTGAGCATCTTACTTTTGCGCAATGTGAAAAAGTTTTAGAAGTTTGGTATAAACTTTTATGCCCAGGTGGAAAAGTTGAGATGCAACTACCAAATATGGATATTTTTGTACAACATTGGATAGATGGTATGAATGAAAATAATTTAGAATTATTTGAATTTGCAACTAAAGGATTTTGGGGATGGCAAAGAGAAGGACTTACAGAAATGTGGGATGTTCATAAAAGTGGTTACAATGCAAAGTCTTTAGAACGATTAGTTAATAAAAAAGGGTATGTAAACTTTAAAAATTTAAAAACTAAAGTAGGTAATTTAAAAGTGGAATTTTATAAGGAAGGGAAAAATTAATGAAAGAATTATGGGTAGAAAAGTATCGTCCTAAAACAGTAGGCGGCTATGTGTTCAGAGATGAAGCACAACGGAATCAAGTAAAAACTTGGATTAAAGATAAGACTATTCCGCATTTACTGTTTAGTGGCAATGCAGGTATTGGTAAGACAACACTTGCTAAACTGTTGTTTAACGAACTAGATGTAAATGATCTAGATGTATTAGAGATTAACGCATCGCGAACAAACTCGGTAGATGATGTTCGTGATAAAATTGTAAACTTTGTCCAAATGATCCCATTTGGTGATTTTAAGGTAGTATTACTAGATGAAGCTGATTACTTGTCTCCAAACGCTCAAGCGGCGCTTCGTGGCGTCATGGAAGAATATCATTCAACTGCTCGTTTTATTCTTACTTGTAATTATCCTAACAGAATCATTCCTGCTATACACTCAAGGTGCCAAGGGTTCCATATTGCAAAAATTGACCAAACAGAGTTTACAGCCCGTGTGGCTGAAATCCTCATCACTGAAGGAGTAACACCTAACTTAGATATCTTGGATACTTATGTAAAAGCAACTTATCCAGACTTGCGTAAATGTATCAATATGGTACAGATGAATACACAAGATAATAGTTTACTTGCTCCGCATGAAGGTGATACAGGCGAGAGCGATTGGAAATTAGATATGGTTGAGCTTTTCAAAGCAGGCAAGATCCAAGAGGCTCGTAAATTACTTTGTGGTGCAATTCGCACAGAAGAAATGGAAGAAGTGTATCGTTGGTTATATGACAATATTGAATTATTCGGTAATGAAGAACAACAAGACACAGCAGTACTAACTATTAAACAAGGTATGGTGGATCATACACTAGTTGTTGATCCTGAAATTAACTTAGCGGCAACGCTAATAAGATTAGCGAGGATATAGTGAGTTATCTAGTAACTGAAAATTGTATTAAATGTAAGCACATGGACTGCGTAGAAGTTTGTCCAGTAGACTGTTTTTACGAAGGTGAAAACATGTTAGTAATTAATCCACTTGAATGTATTGACTGCGGAGTATGCGAACCGGAATGTCCGGTTGACGCTATTGTACCAGACAATACATTAACTCCTGATAAACAAGCATATTGGGAATTATTTAATCAAAGGTATGCAGACGAATGGCCGGTTATTACACAGGCAAGACCAGAAGATGTACCTGCTGACGCTGACCAATGGAATGGCGTAGCAAATAAAGTAGAGGAACATTTTAGTGAAAAACCAGGAAAAGGAAGCTAAGAAAAAACTAATTAATGATCTAGTACGCATAAGTGTACTAGAAGAAGAAGTAGAGTACTATAAAACTTTGTTGCAACCACATGACACCGGTCATATACATACAGCAATAAGTTTTGTAAAAAGCAGAATTAACCAACTTAAAGGAGTAAAACAAGGATGGCCGTTCGAATAGTAAGTTATACACAACCTACAGATGAATTTAAAGAACAAGGATTAGAAAATGTACAAGACCTTATTGCGTTTTGTGCAAAAGTTTCAAATCCGACTGCACAGATTAATAAAGAAACCAGTGAGCGGTTAATTAAATACTAAATTAAGCATCAACATTGGTCTCCTTTAGAAATGGCAAATGCTACATTAGAAATAGAAACTACAAGAGATATTGCACATCAAATTGTGCGTCACCGTAGTTTTGCTTTCCAAGAGTTTAGTCAGCGTTATGCAGATCCTGCAGAAATGGGTGATCAGTTTGTAATTCGAGAAGCACGATTACAGGACGAAAAGAATAGGCAGAATTCAATTGAGACTGATGACTTACAATTACACGCAGAGTGGGAAAACCATCAGCATGATGTAATTGTTGCCGCCAAGAAGGCATATGAATGGGCAATCAACAATGGCATTGCCAAGGAACAAGCTCGTGCAGTCTTGCCAGAAGGACTTACTAAAACTCGTTTATATATGAATGGTACGCTTCGCAGTTGGGTTCATTACATCGAATTGCGTGGTGCAAATGGTACACAAAAAGAACATATGGATATTGCACATGCCTGTGCAAAAGTAATTGCAGAAATTTTTCCGTTAGCAGCACAGTTGAATGTCAGTAATTCAGGAAATTCATAATTTTTGGGGAATTGGCTCTAAAAATATCCATGGAGAAGAATTCACTGGGTATGAGTCTGTTTATAGCCAATTAGACAAATTTGATAAAAATGCCTTCAATCGAGACCCTGAAGGTACTATATCTAGTGTTTTTGATATTTACCGTTCAATAAATCTAGTACCTATTATCTATTTCACAGAAAGAGGTGTCTTAAGAGCCATTCGTGACTTTAAAGACAGCAGTTATAATAGTGTTAATAATGGACGAATAAATTTAGGAAACAATAAAGGACAACCATTAAGTCGCTTTTTGTTTCCTAATATGATGACTGCTGAACCTAAAGGACGAGGTTCAAACAGTCTGCGTGATAGATTCTTTGATGACAAAAAATTAAAAAGAGCAATACGCATTTGCTATGAAATGCGAGAAGGAAACAATCTTGTTTATCCTACAGCAGTGCGTAGAGCTCTTGAACTTGTTACCGGAGAAAATATACAAAACTTTAAACCACAAAATGCTCGTGCTATTGCAGAGCATTTATGTCCTGTACTATGGGGCAATGTGTATGATTACAGTTGTGGCTATGGTGGCAGGTTACTTGGTATAAGTTCAAGCAATATGAAATACAACTATATAGGTGTTGACCCAAATACTGAAACAGTAAAATATCTAAATTACTTTAATGATTGCATTGAAGAAGCAGTTGGCGTAAGAGGTACTATACATTGTGATGTAAGTGAAAACTACAAACCTACTGATATTGATTTAGCATTTAGTTCACCACCTTACTTTAACTTGGAGAAATATTCAGATGAAGATACACAATGTATGGTCCGCTATAAAACGCTTGATGATTGGTTTAGTGGCTATGTTGTTCCGACCATTGAACACATATATACTGGACTCAATAGAGAAGGACTTTTCGCAACTAACATCGCCGATTACAAAAGCTACGGAAACAAAGAATATAAGGTCGTCGAAGATTGGATCAAGACAGCTGAAAGAATAGGCTTTAAGCATGTATCAACAATTAAGATGATGTTGAACACACGGCCTGGGGTAGGCAATCAAAAACTTGCCGGTAGAGAAAAATACGAAGGCGTATATGTCTTTAAAAAGTGAAAAGGGCCGAAGCCCTTTTCTTATTCATCTCCATAAATCTGAAGTACTTCTTTGACTGCCTCGTGTCTTTCAATGTCTCCTTGTGCAAAACGGACTATGTCCAAACGGGTGTGATTTTGTGCTTGTAACCTTTCGATAAAGCGTATAAGACCGTTATCATTGATTCGATCTGCTTGTGCTAGATCTCCTGTAACAGCCATCTTTGATCCTTCACCTAGTCTAGTGAGCAACATTTTCATTTGATTTTCTGTAGCATTTTGCATTTCATCTGCTAATATAAAACTGTTTTTAAATGTGCGACCGCGCATATACGCAAGAGGTGCTATTTCAACAATGCCTTCATCTATCATATTTGATATTTGTTTAGCGTTAAAGTAATCTCTTAAAACATCAAAAATAGGTCTTGTCCAAGGCGCCATTTTTTCTTCTAGCGTACCTGGTAAAAATCCTAGATCTTCGTCTACACTTACTGCTGGCCTGGTTACTATAATTTTGTCTACTTTTCCTTCCTTGAACATCTTTACAGCCACCTGCACTGCGAGCAGAGTCTTACCAGTTCCCGCTGGACCAACACCGAAGACTATGTCTTTCTTCGGATCCAACAGTGTTAGCATGTATGATTCTTGATGTTTGTTTCTTGGAAGGATTGTTACTTGATTTTGTTTTTTAAAGTTATTGAAATCAACTACATTTTCGTAGTTATTTGGTTGTCTCTGTTTACGAGACGCTCTCTTTGCACCCATTAAGTCCTCCTTATGGATAGTGTGTAATAGGACAAGTGCCGTTGTAGGCATCTGTCCTACAAAGTATTTACCATTTGATACTTGATCAAAAGCACTTTGTTATTGATTATTTGCGATAAATAACTATAACAAGTTTGGAAGTTAAAATGCACGATATATATGATATAGTAAAAAATGTTGAAGGCATCTATGAAAGTACAACTTCTTTTCAAGTCCTTAAAGACTTTGAAAGAGTGTTAGATGAATTAGATCTTTATGTTTATAAAAATTGGGAGGACGGCGAGCTTGCCGAAGGTCCAAATATAGATAGACATTGGATTACTTGTAAATTCTTTTGGCCAAGAGCTAAAATGCCTGATCCAATGGGCGGTAAAAGACTGCTAGATTATGATTGCAAAATCAGTTATCAAAAGTCATATTTAACAAAAGCAAGAAAAATTCGTAAACCAGGTGATATTAGACCTGGTACTAAAAAAGGCAGACTAGATAGACATCCTATTTGGATTG
>Ga0181606_10002062_pt1 | contig 17363 bp, 14 predicted proteins | sample 041ome_10_FD_132994 | JGI IMG/M metagenome (GOLD analysis project Ga0181606, IMG submission 132994) | Coastal salt marsh microbial communities from the Groves Creek Marsh, Skidaway Island, Georgia - 041412US metaG (megahit assembly) | ecosystem: Environmental > Aquatic > Marine > Intertidal... | reverse complement strand
TGATGTCGTATTTCTCCACAGGGGTAAGGTAAACTTGTGGAGGCATGGATCCGTAACCTCGGGTAAGCACTTGATAGATCGAATAGGGATCTTTTCCAAGATTGAAGGTATCTTCCCAGAATTTGAAGGCAGTGGGAATGGATCCAAGCTGGTCTGGATTTCCATGGCAATTGAAGCAGATATTGTTGTAAATATGTTCGCCTGTACGAATGGATTCATCGTATCGGTCACCTAGAGCAGTCAACAGCCCCTGGTGGTCAAGATCTTTTTCGTAGTCTGGCAATTCTGATTCTTGAAGAATAAAGGAGCTAGGTCTTGTCAATTCGGAATCAAGTGAATTGGGTTTGCAGCTAAAATTCAAAAGTGTTGCAAAAAGAAAATAAACTCCTAGGTGATTCTTATTTATTTTCATGGGGTGATTTTTTTGGTGATGAAGGTGCCGGTCAGGTGAAATTAACTTTTTGCTAATAGTGCATATTCCACCTTACCTTTTCCATCTGGGGTAGTGTAAAATGGCCTTTTTTCAATTTCATAATGTTTGTCTGAAGGAATCCCTAAAGCATGGTACACCGTTTGATGAATGCTGGGGATTTTGATAGGATTTTCGATGGTTTTGCAGGGGCGTTCATCGGCTGTCTTTCCAAAAACATGGCCGCGCTTGATACCTCCTCCAAACATCAGAATGGAGCAACCGTCAGTGAAATGGCGGTGCATGCCATAATTTTTAAGGTCGTTTAAAATATCGGGAACGTCCACCTGATCCTTCACTTTTAAATCTGGCCTTCCTTCGGTTAGCATATCTCTACTGAATTCACTTGCTACTATCACGAGGGTTCGCTCAAGTTTTCCGCTTTGATCCAAATCTTTGATCAATTGGGCAATTGGACTATCGATTAGTTTTTTCATTTCTTTCAGTCGGGTGTGCCCATTATCATGCGTATCCCAGCCAAAGAAGGGTTCGTATTCACTCGTCACGGTGATGTACCTCGCCCCTTGATTGATCAAGCGTTTAGCAAGTAGACAGCCAAGTCCAAATCGCCCAGTATTGTATTTGGCATAGCTTTCTTTGGGTTCCTGGCTTAGATCAAATGCCTTTGCCTCTGGAGAATTTAGTAGGATGTACGCCTGCTCCATGGATTGTTTGAGCGATTCTTTTTGGTATTCAGAACCAAACTCTCCCATGGGGCCAGCGGCAATAAGGTCATTGTAGAGCTTATTTCTGCTTTCAAATCGATTGTAATCCATCCCAACAGGAGGTCTAACGGCCTCCAGTCCTACCGAAGGGTCCGGAATCAAAAAGGGCCCATAGCTGGATCCTAAGAATCCAGCAGAGTGAAATGCTTTCAACTCTTCTCCTTCCCCAACCGTAAATCGCTGTCCAATGTTGATAAAGGGTGGAATCACTGGATTCAATGGACCTTTTTCTTTGGCAATCCAACTTCCTAAATGAGGCACTACTACCGATTGCGGGGGTTCGTAACAGGTGTGGAAATGGTATTGGTGCCGGGTGTGCAAAATATGACCCAAATCTGCCGCCTGATAGGAGCGGATTAGCGTACCTTTATCTAGGACCGAAGCTATATTTTCAAGTCCCTCAGAAAATTGAATCCCATCCAATTTGGTCGGGATCGCAGGAAAGGTGCTGAGCACCTCCTTTGCTTCCATTCCTTTGCGGAAAGCAGTGTATTTTTTAGGATCAAAAGTCTCCGTATGTGCCATGCCACCTGCCATAAACAATAAAATAACGGAATCAGCGGTAGCTGGAATTTTAGTTTCACAAGAGGAAAGTAGGCCGGCCAGCGGTGCTCCCATACCCAACGTAGCCAAGGTTGCTGCGCTGGTTTTTTTTAGGAATTCACGTCGGTTTTGCAGGGTTTTCATGACTCTTGATATTTATATTTTGGAATGCAGAACAGCATAGGAGCTCCTTTTTTCAATAGATGAGTTGGAATTCGGGCAACATAAGTACCGCCCACAATAAGTCTTGAACGGACGCTGCATTCGGTTTTTCGCCGAGCACTTTCTTCGCCACTTCTAGCTCCTTAGTGTTTGGCTTTCTGAGTAATGCTTTGGCATATAATTGTTCCGTTAGGATTTTGGAGTCAGTAAATGCACTTGCCCACTTTTCCCCACCTTTGGCGAGAGATTTATTCAATTTTTCTCCATTGCTGAGCTCCAAGGCTTGAATTAAGCTAGCCTGAGAATCTCTACTGACAGAGACTATTTCTCGATTTGGGCGACCCAGAGATTTTAGGAATTCATTGTTGGCTACCAAAGAGGCTCGTGCAAATCCCAAATTAGATTTTGCTTCAGGAATCAATTCGTAAGGGCGAAATTTCACTTCCACAGAATCAAATAAGGGTGCGGAAATTTCAGAAACTGCATCTGAAAACTGTTCTGCAGTGATCCTTCTTCTGACCATTCCCTGAAATTTGAAATCTTGAGCCATGAGTTTGTCAGTCGATGAAACGGCTACCGAGGGGTTTTGATAGGCTTTGGAGCTGGTAATTTGGAAAATCAACCGCTTGATGTCGTAGTCATTTTCAACAAAATCTACTGCCAGCCAATCTATCAAATCTTGGCTCCAAGGAAGATTATCCAACTCGTCCACAGGTTCTACTATTCCTCTACCCATCAGCTGCTTCCACACTTTATTGATAAGGGTACGGTACATTCTTCCATTGGCAGGCTGAACAAGATGATCGGCAAGCTGACGTAATTTTTCTACCCTGGAAGCAAGCGAATCAATATTGCCGAGTTCTTCCCAAAGGATTTTTGTTTTGGCCATTTTACCAGTAGGGATTTCACAACGATTGACTTCTAGAGTAGAATCAGCAAAAATATTTGCAAAAGCATAGGCCTGTTCAAGTTTCCAATCATTGATAAAGCTATCGTGGCAGGAAGCACATTTGAGATTTAAGCCCAAGATAACTTGCCCCACATTTTGAGCGGCTTGTAATTCCGTTCGCTGAGAAGCATTGATTGTTCCGCGCCAACGTATGCCTTCAATAAAGCCTTTTGATTTTTCGGAAGGATTTAGAAGTTCTTTGACGAACTGATTGTAGGGCTTGTTATCTCGAATAGCCATATACAGCCAATCGGAGATGGCAAATCGTCCTCCAGTGATGTATCCTGTACCCGTGTAGTCATTCCGTAAGTTGTCATTCCAAAAAGTCATCCAATGCTGGGCATAATCATCGGTTCTATCCAGAAGTTTCTGGATTTCAATTTCCCGTTTTTGAGGGTTGCGATCTGACTGGAAGGCATCCAGTTCCTTTGGTGTCGGTAAGAGCCCAATAATATCTAAATAAATTCTTCGAAGAAAGGTGCGATCATCGACAGGATTGCCAAAGCTGAGCTGATTTTTTTGAAAATAGTCATTTACAAGCCGATCAATTGGATGTTCTAACCCAGGTTTTATTGGTGGAAGTTCTGGCTTTCTCGGAGCTAGGGCCGCTACGCGATAGACAGATTGTTGAGCCACTCCTTCCGGCCAAGGCGCACCTTTTTCGATCCAAAGCGTCAACAGTTGAATTTCTTCGGCTTTCAGTAATTTACCCTTTGAGGGCATGGCTTCTTTGTGGTTTTTAGAAAGGGAAATTCTTCGGATCAGCTCACTTTCTCCAGGATTTCCAGGAACAAGTATCTGTCCATTTTCTCCCCCTGCAAAGACATATTCTTTTTCATCCAATCGCAATTCCCCTTCAATTTTTGCTCCTGAGTGGCATTTGTAACAATTATGAGCCAGTACAGACCGTACGTTCGTGACAAGTTGAATTTCTTTTTCTACAGAAAGATCAGCGGCGAATGAAGAAAGGTCTAGGGTGATGCTTTCAGGAGCTTCCCATTCTTCCTCCCAGGGGGGAATAACTTCCGTCAAAAAGTCCTCCCCATGGGTAAGTGAAGCGCCCAAATGTCCAGCGATTCCAATTCCCAATCCAGATGCAAAAAGAAGGATCCGAAAAATCTTTCGTGTCAAAGGCAGGGATTGTTGGCTTGTCTTTCCTAAAAAATAAAGGAGAAATACAACCAATCCTGAAGTGATAAATCCGATTTGTTGGTGTAGATCGAACGTTTCTCCGCTTATCCCCTCACTGCTGGCGTGGAGCCACCCAAATAGTGCAGCAATTAGGGTGCTTAGTGACCCAACCAAGGTGAGCAATTGGATAGCAGGACGGAACTTGGAGTTGAAATTTTTAAGTGTAAAAAGCTCGATAAAGCAAGCAAAAATCAGAAAGGAAATAGGGAAATGAACCACCATGGGATGCAGACGGCCAAAAAATTGTCCTATCCAGAAATCCGTTGGGGTATTGGATTCTATAGTCGCTGCCGTAGCCAAAATGATAGGTGCCGTTACTCCAAGAGTGGCCATCGTCCACTTCACTAGGTAGAATCGGTTGTTTGAAGAATTGGCCTCAGAATTCATCTGGTTAAAATCTAAGTTAAGATACAAAATATCGTATTTCTAGCGAATTCCAGCAGTATAATAATTTAGGTAATTCGGGCGACCGACAAAAGCAGGTAGTTAGTAGCCTTTTATCTTGAATTACAAACCTTATTTTTTTACTTAGGGAGCTATCACCGAGGTAGTAAGTCTTTGCAAAATCAATAGTTATCACTTAGTTTAGTTTACATAGGCTTGTACTGAATTTAACCACACACAAATAAGGTAGCTATATCAAATAATGGATAAAATTCTCCTTTCACTTCTTTTTTTTAACCTGACATTTTCAGCTTTTTCGCAGGATAAAAAGCCGAATATCATCTTTATCCTGACGGACGATCACCGTTGGGATGCGCTTGGTTTTGCAGGAAATACGCTGATTCGAACTCCAGAAATGGACCAAATGGCGAAAGAGGGGATTTACTATGAAAATGCTTTCGTAACGACACCGATCTGTGCTGCGAGCAGGGCGAGTATTCTTACAGGACTGTATGAACGTACGCATGGCTATACTTTTGGGCAAGGAGATATTCAAGAGGCCTACATAGCCCAATCCTACCCCAAAAAGCTCAGGGATGCGGGATACACGACTGGATTTTTTGGGAAGTTTGGCATCAATTACCCCGAATTTGCGAAGCTTTTTGATAGAGGGGAGGAGTATGATCGGAACAATTTATATAAGGATCGGAGGGGGTATTTTTTCAAAAAAATCAATGAAGACACGGTACATCTAAGCCGATATACAGGTCAACAAGCAATCGATTTTATAGTGAATGCGCCTACAGAAAAGCCATTTATGTTATCCTTAAGTTTTTCCGCGCCACATGCGCATGATGGCGCGGAAATGCAATATTTCTGGTCTTCAGAATACGATACACTGTACCAAAACTTGGTAGTTCCTGATCCATTGCTAGCCGAGGACAAATACTTTCAAACGCTGCCAGAATACATACGAACTGGTGAAAATCGGACTCGATGGCATTGGCGATTTGACACGCCTGAAAAGTACCAGCGGAGCGTAAAAGGATATTTTAGAATGATTTCTGAAGTAGATGCTGAAATTGGGAAGATCCGAAAAGTCTTAGAAACAAAAGGACTAGCTGAAAACACAGTCATCATTTTGATGGGAGACAATGGGTATTTTTTAGGCGAAAGGCAGCTTGCGGGAAAGTGGCTGATGTATGATAACTCTTTAAGAGTACCGCTTATTCTGTATGACCCACGGCAAATTGGAGGGGAAAGGAATACTGATTTTGCATTGAATATAGATATTCCATCTACCATTCTAGATCTTGCTGGAGTAACAATACCCAAATCCTGGCAGGGAACTAGCCTTCGATCCAGTAAACTGGCGGAGCGAAAAGAATTTCTAACCGAACACCTATGGCAGGTGGATATTATAGCTCCTAGCGAGGCTATCCGAACAGAGAGATGGAAGTATTTCCGTTATATAAATGATCCTCAGCGGGAAGAGTTATATGACTTGGTACTAGACCCCATGGAAACCAATAATTTAGTCGCTGATCCTTTGTACCAAGAGGCTCTCAAAGGACTTCGTACAAAAATGGAGCAAAAAATTGCCGACTACCTAAAAGCAAAAGTGCATTGATGGAGGATTGCGCTTCTCCCATATAACACCTGATTGGGTGAATGATTCCTTACCAATCCTTGATTTAATCCTTTTATCCTTTTGATTTACGAACTGGGCACAATTTCACCAATCCCTCGCGTTGACCTATCTATACTTGGAGAAAATAGCATCCTGATCTTTTGTTACATTATCTTTATTCCAGACGCTTAGGTGACTGAAATACAAACTTACAAGCAAGGAGGCAAACAAAATGGACCATCTTTGAAATCAATATTAAAAACCGGAAAAGAAAAAATGAAAGAACATCGACTATACCCCTTCCACTTCAAGCAAATTAAATTTCTTGTGATTGCATTAATTTCAATTTTGGGAGTGGCCTGTAATTCATCCAAAATAGAGGAGGATTTGCTAGCAGATAAGGATTGGGAAGTTTTATTCGATGGATCGTCTACTGATGCATTTCGAGGATACGGAATAAATGAATTTCCTGAGGGGGTTTGGATTGTATCAAATGGGATATTGATGACCAACCCCGATACAGCGAATAGGGATTTGATTACCAAAAAAAGATACAAGGATTTTGAACTTCAATATGAGTGGGCAGTGGATACAGCAGCAAATTCTGGTGTCTTCTTCCATATGCAAGAAAACCTTTCCATGGAGGCTGGTAATGGGAATAGCCCAAATTGGATGAGTAATTTTGAAATTCAGATTTTGGATGATATTTATTTTTACGATACTACGGCCATACGATCCGCAGGTTCCTTGTATGACTTAATTATTCCAACAAATAAAAAGCTTAAGCCCATCGGAGAATTCAACAAAGCAGTCCTTTCTCACAAATCCGGTCATGTAGCCCATTGGCTCAATGGAATCAAAGTTTTGGAATTCACCATAGGTAGTCCGGCAATGGATTCCCTTTTGTCGGTGAGTAAGTTTAAAGAAAACCCCAATTTCCACTCAGACAAGGAAGGACATCTCCTATTTCAGCACCATGGACAAAAAGTGTATTTTAGAAATATACGCGTAAGGCAACTTTGATTTTTTTACCCATTATTTGGAAGTTGATTATTAATCTACTAAAATTGTAGACTAATAATCAAACCTATGCACACTAACTTACATTTCGAAACCTTGCAATTGCATGCAGGGCAGGAGCCTGATCCAGCTACAGGCTCCCGAGCAGTTCCCATTTACCAAACTACTTCCTACGTCTTTAAAGACACGGATCATGCAGCCAACTTGTTTGGACTAAAAGAATTTGGAAATATCTATACAAGGATCATGAATCCCACCACGGATGTTTTTGAGAAAAGAGTAGCTGCTTTGGAAGGAGGCGTGGCTGCAGTAGCTACCTCCTCTGGTCAAGCAGCACAATTTTTAGCTTTGAATAATTTAGTTCAAGCAGGCGATAATTTTATCAGTAGTTCCTTTATCTATGGGGGAACCTACAATCAATTTAAAGTGGCCTTCAAGCGGCTGGGCGTAGAAGTACGCTTCGCAAATGGCGATGATCCGGTTGAATTTGAACAATTAATCGACCAAAAAACCAAAGCTATCTATCTGGAAACCATCGGAAATCCCCGTTTGAATATCCCAGATTTTGAAAAATTTGCAGCTTTGGCTAGAAAATATGACCTCCCTCTCGTAGTGGACAATACCTTTGGAGCTGGCGGTTACCTCGCGCAACCCATCAAGCATGGCGCCAATATCGTCGTGGAGTCGGCTACCAAATGGATTGGAGGCCATGGCACAAGTATCGGAGGAGTGATAGTGGACGGTGGCAACTACAACTGGGGCAATGGCAAATTTCCACAGTTTACAGAGCCATCTGAAGGCTACCATGGCCTTAAATTTTGGGATATTTTTGGAGAGGGAAATCCCCTTGGACTCCCAAATATTGCTTTTAGTATCCGTGCTCGCGTAGAGGGATTGCGAGACTTTGGACCTTCCCTGAGTCCATTTAATTCATTTTTATTGCTTCAAGGACTAGAAACACTTTCACTACGCGTGCACCGTCATGCCGAAAATGCCCTTGCACTAGCTACCTGGTTAGAAAGTCATCGGGCCGTAGAGTTTGTCTACTATCCTGGATTAGCCTCGAGCCCTTACCATCACCTTGCCAAAAAATATTTGCAAAATGGATTCGGCGGGGTAGTACAATTTGGAATTCAAGGTGGAGCGGAACAAGGCAAGAAATTTATTAATTCACTTCAATTGGTGAGTCATTTAGCCAATGTCGGCGATGCCAAAACCTTAGCCATTCATCCTGCCTCTACTACCCACGAGCAGCTTTCAGAGGTAGAGCAAAAGCAATCCGGTGTACTTCCAAACTTGATTCGAATTAGTGTGGGTCTAGAACATATCGAGGACATCAAAGCTGACTTTTTGCAAGCCTTTTCAAAATTAAATTTGTAATTGATCCAACAGGAACTAGTCCAAAAAAGAAGAAATCATTGGGGGGAATCATCCATTCTAGTGAGGATTCCCCCTAACTAAAAGTGAAAATGTATTTTTGATTTCTTTTTCAACACCACCAAAAGAAGCTAATTAGAGGAACAAACCGAAGTAGTGCTTTAAGCATTTTTGGTTATTGGTCCTGCTTATTTAGAAATCAGTTATATGCTCAATAAAAAAACACGCTATGCCTTGCAAGCCCTTCAATACTTAATGGATCAAAGAGCGGCAGGACCTATTCTAATCGCTCAGATTGCAAGTGAAAAACAAATTCCTTTAAAATTTTTGGAAAACATACTCCTTGAACTGAAGAATATGGAGGTTTTGAGTAGCAAAAAGGGAAAAGGAGGGGGCTATTTTCTAAATCCGGAAGCCATCCAAACCCCTTTGGCAAAAATCATTCGGATTATCGAAGGTCCCATAGCCATGCTCCCCTGTGCAAGTCTCAATTTTTACGAGCCCTGTGCAAATTGCGATGAAAAAAGTTGCGGGTTACATGCCACCATGGTTTCAGTTCGGGATGCCACCTTAGAAGTCCTAGGAACCAAAACCATTGGCGATCTTGCCAAAAGGAATTGAAATTCAACAAGAAACGCCAAGGGCTTTTTTACAGAGCAACCTTTTTGGCATGCGAAAGGCCCTTGATAATTCCCTTTTCTTGAAAGGTAGCATCCCCTTTGTAGCCTTTCAAAATTTTACTCTAAGAAGTAGAAAGTATTAAATATCCCAAAAAATTGGTTTAGTCTATTTAAATCGGTTTGAGAGGATTAGTTTTTTGAACTAGGGGATAAGTACTCGATCAAGATTGAATTAGGACAATTGGACAAATTCTCAGCCTTAATCGTTGACTTGGTGTTTTTTGACTTCGGAAAAACTTCTACCTTGAATTTCATTCTCAGTAGAACTATTAAATTCCTTTCTAATGGAAAAAAAACTATTCCTCGACCTGCTAAAGCAAAACATCCAAAGTTGTAGCTATGCCTTCGATGCTATTAACACAGAAAATAGTAATTACCGACTCAATGAAAGCGCTGCTTCTGTAGGATTTATATTTCGTCATGTAGGGGAGACGATGCTACTCTTTGGAAATTTTTTTAGCCTCCCAACAGACGTTAAGAATACCACAATGGGCAAGCAAGATACTGGTCAGGGAAAGGACCTCAGTTTCAGTCGGGAGTTATTACAAAAAGGGTATGCTTTACTGGAGCAGATCATCACTTCGACTCCTCCCGAAGGCTGGTTCGAGCCTGTAGAAACTCCCTTTTTTGGAACCGTGTCCAAAGCGAGGCTTTTTTCCCATATTCTCTACCACAACTCCTACCACGCAGGTCAGGTGGCACTTACAATCAAGCGTGCCTCAGAATAGAAAACTACCGGTTATTATCCATTTGCTCCCTTTGCACTTAACTCCTTAATTATACCTATGTCTATCCGTACATTTTTGTTCTACGGTTTCCTCTTGCTATTTCCTTTCATACCCCAAGCAAAAGCCCAAGATGCAGCAAGTCAATCCAGTCAATACATTACTGTGCTGGGTATAGCTCAGGATGGAGGCTACCCACAAGCGGGCTGTACAGCTGAGCATTGCTTGCGTCATTGGAGAGGGGAAGAGGCCAAGCGGCATGTGGTGAGTTTAGGACTCACGGATCAAACCAGTGGACAAAATTGGTTGTTTGAGGCAACTCCGGACTTTACTGGGCAACTCCAGCAACTCTTTCATGCTTCAGGGTCTAACAACCTATCGGGTATCTTTCTAACGCATGCCCATATGGGACATTATGCAGGGTTGCTGCAGCTCGGTCGTGAGGCCATGGGTGCCAAGGGGATTCCGGTCTACGTGATGCCCAGAATGAAGGAGTTTCTGGAAAAAAATGCCCCTTGGAGTCAGTTGGTAGCACTTGGGAATATTAAATTGATCCTGATGGAGCAGGATCAACCTATTCAATTGACCCCAAACCTTCGGGTAATTCCGGTGACAGTCCCCCATCGGGATGAGTTTTCGGAGACGGTAGGATTTCGAGTGGAGACCAGTGAGAAGAGCCTATTATTTATCCCAGATATCGACAAGTGGCCGCTATGGAAAAAAGATATTCGTACCGAAGTAGCCCGTGTGGAGGTCGCCTTGTTGGATGCTACATTTTATCAGGAAGGAGAGCTTCCCAACCGAAATATGAGCGAGATTCCCCACCCTTTTGTAGCAGAAACGATCAATCTATTTTCCCCACTTCCAGTAACTGAGAAATGGAAAATCAAATTTATCCACTTCAACCATACCAATCCCCTAATTTTAGAAGGACCTGAACGGGACCAAGTGAAAAGTTTGGGATTTGATGTAGCCACTGAAGGCGAGCGAATTGTGTTGAAAAAATAAATAGGAACCATTGCCCTTAATACCGCGGTTTTCTTGGGGTGGAGGACAGCTGATAGAAATCTATCTAGGTTTTCATTTAATTTTTACCTTGATTTGGTTCTTATGAAACAGCTATTTTCTTTATTTCTCCTAGCACTTCCTTTATTAGGCCTTGCACAAAATTCTCCATACACCCTTCGTTCGTACCAGATCGAAGGATCAAAAGCACCAAACACCCATTACCTAGGGGAAGCCTGGTTGGGTGGGGTACTCCAAGCCGATGGAGCTTTCCCGTACAGTATAACTAAGGCAACCTTTAAGGCTAATTCTACGCTAGATTGGCATAAACACTCGGGTGTTCAAGTATTAATAATTATTTCAGGAGAAGGATACTATCAAGAAAAAGGAAAGGATCCTATACGACTTAAAGAAGGAGATGTCTTGAAATGTGAGGCCAATACAGAGCATTGGCATAGCTCGTCCAAAGAAAAAGACGTAACCTATTTAGCACTTTACAATGGAGGTACTGAATGGACAGAAGTACTGAGTCAAGAAGCATATGATCAAATAGCTCAGTACCTGCTAAAAAGTGATTGAAGGGTAAATTTGCCGTTTATTTAAGAATGAAGATTTTCGTCAAAAAAATATAAACTTCCTTTTTTTTACCGTTTACTTTTGAAATCAAAATTTCAAAATTCAATGAGATGGCTAATAAATGGGTGACTCGCATTCTTACCTCGGTGATTGCTCTTTTGTTTATAGGGAGTGCCATAGGTAAGTTTATGGCAGATGATGAAGCCTTAAAAATGGCAGAAAGTTTTGGACTAGATGCAACTACCAATTACGTGATAGGAGTCCTTGAAATTCTAGCTGTATTCCTATTTATATTCCCTAGAACGGGTATTTTGGGTACATTATTCCTTGCAGCCTACATGGGAGGGGCGATTGCCACACATCTAGAGCATGGGGATTCCATTCTCATTCCTTGTATCATTCAGGCAGTAATTTGGTCGGTAGCACTCTACCGTTTTCCTGAATTGGGCACGCGCTTGTTTAAAAGAAAGCCCTGAACTTACCGGTTCACATTTTTTTTAACGAAAAGGGAGGTTATTTATAATTCCAAAGTAAGCTTAACCATTGAAAATCAATTTTGCAGTGGTCCCTACACCAAGTTCGGAACGAACCTGAATGTTTCCTTTATGGCGGCGCATGATTTGCTTGGATAAACTCAAGCCAATACCTGATCCTTTTTGTTTGGTAGTAAAAAAGGGGATAAAAATCTTACTTAAAGCTTCTTCATCAATTCCCTTACCTGAATCAGTGACTTCTAAAATAATCTTTCCAGCTTCATCAATATAGCCCTTCAGGCCAATCTCTTTTTGCTGAACATCTTCTAGCGCCTGGATAGCATTGTGCATCAAGTTGATCAATACCTGCTCAATCTGCGTTTGATCACCAAAAAGAATGAGCTCCTTTGGTTCCAATTCCTTAACTAGACGGATACCCTGCTGCTCCAACTGATGTTGCAGTAAGAGTTCCAATTGATCAAACAAGGAATCCAATGCAATGCTGCCAAACTTGGGTGCAGGAACGTGCGCCAAACTCCTAAAATCAGAAACAAAGCTCACCAAACCCTCGCTTCGTTTTTCAATGGTTTGCACCCCCATTAAAAAATCCTCCATATCTACCGGCTGCAAGGCTTCCTTTTGATCAAGCTTCTGCTCCAATTCTCCCTTCAAGGTGCCGGCCAAGGAGGAGATAGGTGCGATGGAATTCATAATCTCGTGGGTGAGAATATTGACTAGGTTTTGCCAAGCCTCCATTTCTTTTTCTTCCAGCTCGGATTGAATGTTTTGCAAAGACACTAATTTGAAGCGCTCACCTCGCATCAAAAGCTCGATCACATACACGGATAGTTGCATAATGCCATCAGGATGTGCTATTTTAATTAGCTCACTACCACCGGTACGAAGCTGCTGTATGGCTTGATGCAGTTCCTTGTTAATTTGTTCTATCTCCTGGATTTGCTTCAACTCATCCACTTGCAGCATACGCTTGGCAGCGACATTTAGAATTTGAATCGCTCCATTTTCGCTAAAAGTGATTAAGCCAATGCTCAAGTGCTTGAAGACAGACCGAAAATACTGGTAGTTGGCCTCTTTTTCTGCCTGATCTTCCTTTAGTTTGGCCAAAATAGCATTGAATTCAATATGTAGGTCGTCTGTTTCGGTCCCATCAAATTTGACGGGGTAGAGTTGGCTATATTTGTCCTGCTTGATGTTATCTAAAAATAAGCGGACCTTTTTAAAAGAACTTTCTGCATAATTGATTAAAAAGAGGAGCTGGATCCCCGCAATAATCAAGAATAAGAAAGTAGAAAAAACTCCCCAGTCTCCCACAAGGGAGTAGGCCATAAGAAATAGGGTGGCGGTGAGTAAAACGATTCGGCCGAGTAAGCCAACTTTATAATCCATATTTTTCCAATCTTCTGTACAAGGAGGCTCTTGTGAGTCCCAGTTCCTTAGCAGCTTTGGAGATATTTCCCCCATTTTTATCGATGGCTCGTTGGATGGTATTTCGTTCCATATCGTCTAGGTTAAGGGTGCTGCTTGCCTGGACCTTTTCTGACGATGGTTTGGCTGAAAGAAAAAAGAAGTCTCTACTATCGAGTTCGTTTCCATCTGCCATGATGATAGCTCGTTCAATAGCGTGTTGCAATTCTCGGATATTTCCAGGCCAAGGATATCTTTGCAGCAATTCCATGGCTGCTGGAAGAATGCCCTGAAAGTTTTTTCGGTACTTCTGTGCGTACTGCTTCAAGTAATGATTGGCGAGCTGGGGGATATCGTCTTGGCGCTCCCGAAGGGGGGGGAGATAGATCTCTACGGTATTGATTCGGTACAAAAGGTCTTGCCTAAATGTATTTTCAGCCACCATGTCGTGTATAGGCATGTTGGTAGCACAGATCAAGCGAATATCCACCGGAATGGATTGGTTAGTTCCGATACGGGTAACTTCTCGTTTTTGGAGCACGGTAAGTAATTTGGATTGCAAAGGCATGGACAGGTTCCCAATTTCATCCAAGAAGAGGCTGCCTTGGTCGGCTACTTCAAATCGACCTGCTCGGTCTTCTTTGGCATCGGTAAAAGATCCACGCTTGTGGCCAAAGAGCTCAGATTCAAAAAGGGTTTCTGTGATGGAACCCATGTCTACCCCTACAAAGATTTCTTCACTCCGCAGGGAGCGCTCGTGGATAGCGCGAGCAATCAGTTCCTTTCCGGTACCATTTTCTCCCAAAATCAAGACATTGGCATCAGTTTGTGCGACCTTATCGATGATGGAAAAAATATTTTTCATCGACGCAGACTGACCTATAATCTCGGTGAAGTTCTTTTTTAGATCGCCTTGTAAGGTTTTTTGCTTCTTGCTCAACTTATCTACCTGAGCGTAGCTTTCTTTTAATTTGAGTGCTGCAGATAGGGTTGCAAGGAGTTTCTCATTTTGCCATGGCTTTAAAATAAAGTCAGTTGCTCCTTCCTTCAAGGCCTGAACAGCCATTTCCACATCCCCAAAGGCGGTAATCAAAATCACTACTGCTTGCGGATCAATTTCCTTGATCTGACTCAACCAATAAAACCCTTCTTTGCCAGAGGTCGTGTCCTCTCGAAAATTCATATCCAACAAAATGACATCAAAATTTTGGGTATTGATCAAAAAAGGAATCCTTCGAGGATCTTTTTCAATGTGAACTTCTTTGGCATGCTTCTTCAAAAGCATTTTCGCCGCAAAAAGTAAGTCTTCATTGTCATCGATGATCAGGATCCTTCCAAGTTGCTGTTCCATAAGTAGTGTTTTGGGTATTCCTTCGAAAAATAGTGCCAATAGGGATTGGAGAGGCTAGTCCCTCAATTTAGGGTTAAATATGTCCGAAAATGTACAATTTTTACTGATTTTCGGACACTATTTTTTGGTTTGGGGCACCTAATTGTTTTTCCTACCTTTGGTATTCACAAAATTTGAATCCAATGTCAGCTAAAAAAGGGGATGCCGTAGCCGTCCATTACACCGGAAGATTGGAAGATGGGAGTATTTTTGACTCCTCTGTTTCCAGGTCACCACTAAGTTTTACACTTGGCGATGGCAACATGATTAAAGGCTTTGACTCAGCAGTCTATGGAATGGTGATCGGAGACAAAAAGACAGTGACCATTCCTGCAGCTGAGGCCTACGGAGAGCGTCGTCAAGATATGATCATCGAAGTACCCTTAACCCAAGTTCCCCCAGATATTCACCCCGAACTAGGACTTCAATTGACCCTTCAAGGTCCAGGAGGGCAGCCCATGCCCGTTACCGTGGTAGAACTAGACGAAGAAAAGATTGTCCTCGACGCCAACCACGATTTGGCAGGTCAAGATTTAATTTTTGATATTGAACTCGTTTCTATTGGATAAGCAAACGGAAATAAATTCGATTAGATAGGAGCTTATAAATCAAAAAAGCCTTTCCAAGTAAAATGGAAAGGCTTTTTTGATTTATTTTTTTTTGGTCTGGGCTTACCCTACATGGGTGGAGGAATACCTAACGGAACTGGGACCTGGACTATGACAAAACTGGTAAAGCTGAGCTTCCGAGGCACTAAGCTCTAGGAAAGTAAATTGGCTTACCCATTCCCCAAGATTAAAATAGGTAGCACTTTGACCTACGGGTAATTGCAAAGGAAGGTGCCTGTGTCCAAAGATGTAATAATCATGGGCTCTCTTTTGATCCAGCTCTTTGCAGTAGGCCCATAACCATTCCCCTTCTCCGAGAAAGCGTTGTTCGTCCTTACTTTGGTTAGTGATACGACTATTACCTGACCAGACTTTTGCCAATTTTATTCCAATATCTGGATGAATCCAGCGAAAAAGCAATTGGGCCAATGAATTGGTAAATATTTTTTTCAAAACCTTGTATGTACTATCCCCCGGCCCCAGTCCATCTCCATGACCAACTAAGATTTTCTTTCCTTCTACAACTATCTCAATGGGATGGGTATAAACCGGTATCCCCAGTTCTTGGGTGAAATAATCCCTCATCCATAAATCATGGTTGCCCGTGAAAAAAAGAATGGGAATCCCTAGGTCACGTAGTTGAGAAATTTTTGCTAGAAAGGGGAGAAATCCTTTGGGAATTACTTCTCCATACTCAAACCAAAAGTCAAAAATATCTCCCACTAGAAATACTGCTGCTGCTTCATCTGCTATAAAATCCAACCAAGCGATGATGCGCTCTTGCCGCTCCCGGCTAGAATTAAAATCAGGTGCCCCCAAGTGGAAGTCGGAGGCGAAAAACAGCTTTTTCCCGTTTAAGGGAAAATTCAGGTCAGCAGCTTGCATGAGGTAAAGATAGATGCATTCCCGTAAAAAAGGAAAAGCCTCGGAATTTCCAAGGCTTTTCACGTTAAGCTTCTGTTTTTGTGTCTCCAGGATCCGTATCTGGAACCGCTGGGATTTCAGCCACAATTTCCGATTCCTTACCAACTTCCACTGGCTCAGGAGCTGTTTCCACTGTTACTAGATCCTTTTTATTGGTGAAAGCCTGGTAAGTCGTCTCTTTTTCAAATGGACGCTTGCCGATCAATCTCTCTAGATCTGCTTGGAATAAAATTTCTTTTTCGAGCAGCTCTTTGGCAAGGATTTCAAGTTCTACTTGGTGCTTGCGCAACAAATCAAGAACACGGGTGTAGGCATGCTGCACCAACTTGCTTACTTCTTGGTCGATCATTTCTGCTGTAGCTTCTGAGTAGGGCTTCGTCATTTTGTACCCATCGCTCTTGCTGTCATAGAAGGAGACATTCCCTAGCTTTTCGTTCATACCATAGACCGAAACGATGGAATATGCCATTTTGGTAATTCTTTCCAAGTCACTCAAGGCACCTGTAGAGATTTTTCCAAAGATAATTTCTTCTGCAGCTCTTCCTCCAAGAGTCATGCACATCTCGTCGATAAGCTGCTCTGTTTGGTAGAGAAACTGTTCCTTCGGTAAATATTGGGCATAGCCTAACGCAGCCACACCGCGTGGAACAATCGATACCTTCACCAAAGGATCAGCATGCTCTAAAAACCAGCCAGCCACCGCATGACCAGCTTCGTGGTAGGCCACAATTTTCTTTTCCTCTGGAGAGATGATTTTTGTTTTCTTTTCCAATCCCCCAATTACTCGGTCGATGGCATCTTGAAAATCTTGCATGTCCACCGCTTCCTTATTTCTACGTGCAGCAATCAATGCGGCCTCGTTACAGACATTGGCAATTTCAGCTCCAGCAAAGCCCGGTGTTTGGGCTGCTAATTTCTTTGGATCAATTTCTGCAGCAGCTTTGATTGGCTTCAAGTGTACTTTAAAGATGGCCTCTCTACCCACAATATCCGGTTTGTCGATGGAGATCTGTCTGTCAAATCGGCCAGCACGGAGCAAGGCACTGTCCAATACATCTGGTCGGTTGGTCGCGGCTAAAACAATAACTCCTGAATCTGTCCCGAAAC
>Ga0181606_10002055_pt1 | contig 17384 bp, 7 predicted proteins | sample 041ome_10_FD_132994 | JGI IMG/M metagenome (GOLD analysis project Ga0181606, IMG submission 132994) | Coastal salt marsh microbial communities from the Groves Creek Marsh, Skidaway Island, Georgia - 041412US metaG (megahit assembly) | ecosystem: Environmental > Aquatic > Marine > Intertidal zone... | reverse complement strand
GGCCACGCGGTGGGGCTCGGGAATGAGCGCCTTGGTGCGCGATAATCGAGCTACCGTGACGAGCTTGTTGTCGATGGGAATGCTCGGATCGGCGAGCTCCAAGACGTCGATGCGCACCGAACGCCACTCGTCTCGCGAAAAGAGATGTTGATGACGTTGAATGGCCTGGTACAATGAATTCAAGGCGTAAATTAACATGCCTTGCTGCACCGATCGACGCTCAGCGATCTTTAAGCTGGTTAAGGCGCGCTCGGCTTCGTGAAGGAGCATGCGCATCTCTTCCCGATGTTTCGAGCGACGACGATAGACGGAGAGCGAGAGCGACGCCTTCATCGCGAGCACCGTGGTGTACATGCCGAGAGCCGCGGGAAAACAAGCCATGAGGGAAAAGTTAAGGCGGTTCGCCCGCATGAGTTGATCCATTTGCATCAACGCACCTTCCATCTCTACTTTCATGACTTGCGTTTGTAGGAGAAGCAGTTGCATGAGATCTCCTGCGAGCATGTTCGTCAGCGGACTCTTGAGTTCTTCTTCGACTCGAGCCGTCACGAGGCGCGTCGGGTCGGGGGTGACTAAGACCTTTTCTTCGCCCTCACCTTTGCTTCCGCCGCCCACGGACTTGTATGCGCGATAGAGAGATTCAGAGTAACCCGGTCTCGACGCTTGTTTCGTGTATTCACCGAGCATGCGATCAAGAGACGCCTTACTTTCTTCCAATCTCTCTATCGCGTCGTCCGGGCGATCTGAGACAAACGCCGCCTTGAGCTCATCTCGTAACTCTTTCACGGGATCGAGAATGCGCATCTTCAGGAACGTGATGAATGCAGCCTTCGCCGCGTGTAACGTGTTATCCAGATCATCGCTTCCACACAGGCGACTGTGACGAATCATCACCGTCGTCGAAATCACAAACGTCGCGCTGCCAATCGTGTACAGCAACCACCGTCTGACGTGCTTCGACGGCTTCGCGTGAACCTCCAAAGCATCGTGCGATGAGTCGCGAACTTCCGACCACTCTTGCTCGACGCGATTCAACGCCTGCCAAATCGTATCATTCACCTTTGGCAGAGAAAGTGGCCGACCGTTGACGACGAGAGGCTGTCGGAAGCGATGCGCGACTGCGGCGTCTTCGGGCTGCTTGCTCAAGTCCATGCTCGCCAACCGCTGCAAGCGGCTCAAAGGACGCGTCGGTCCCGGAGACAGATCGCGATCAAAGTCACCACTCGATCGCGTACTCGACCGTGGTGTGGGCTCGGGCAAATCGGGCATCATATCTCGCAACCGCTTACCGTGACTCAATCGATGCAGAGACTTTAACAACTTTGGCGAGTCTCTCGCCGCGAGCCGCGACGAATTTGACACTTTTGCCAAGTCTCCCACGGTTTCTCTCGACTTCGTCGCGTACTCTTTCACTTGTTCTAAACACTCTAATAAGCCATCCGTGGCCTCGATGATCGCCTGTCGCGTCATCTCTCTCGACTCACCCCCCACGCTCGCGCTCAACGAACTCTCCCCGCTCGCGTTTGCGACGGTGTCCGCGTGATGATGCACGCGGCCGACGACGCTGGCCAAGCTCACCTGCAACTCATTCAACGCGTTCACTCGCCCATCGATGATCACTCGCGCGCTCGCGCTCGGAAGCGCAAACTTTGCGTCCGTCTCGTTCAACGCCGCGCGCGCGTGACACCATAAACGATACGTCCCTTCCCTCGCGAGCGCCACGAAATTACTCGGCCCCGTGTTGAACAGCAAAAACCGCGCCTGCCCGCTCGGTCGATCTCTCAACACCTCCCAAAAGCTCAGCGAGCTCGTCGCGACGTGTAAATCAAGCAACAACTCCCGACTCATGTCCTGCGCGAAAAACAACGTCGCTCGCGCGGCGTGTCCGAGGTCGCTCGCCTCGCTCGCCTCCTCCGCTCTGCTTTCGTCGCCGTCGAGCGCCGCCGACACCGCGAACGCGTCCCTCCACCACACCGCGCTCGCGCCCGTGCGTCCATCCTTATCGAAAAACACCGGCAGCGATTTCACCGCGCGCGCGCGCCTCGCGCCGCGCTCTCGCGCCCTCGCGCGCGCGTGCGTCGCTCGCTTTCGCAGCTCCTTGGCCACGTCCCAAAACGACCCGTACTCCCCTCGCGCCCGGCGCTTCTCCTCGGCGGCGTCCAGGACGTCGCGCGCGACGTCCCCGAACAACCGCCGCACCGGCGGTCCGTCGCTCGCCATCGCGCGTCGCGAGGCGACGCGCGTCGCGCTCTGGCGTCGCCGCTCGCCCGCCGTCGCGTCGACCGGGACGGTCGACGTCCCGCACCGCGCGACGCGCGCGCCCGCGATGCGCGCGGCGTCGACGGCGTCGACGGCGTCGACGTCGGCGCCCTCGACGTCGGCGCCGACGCTCGGCGCGCGCGCGGCCGGCGCGCGCGCGCGCGTCGCCGTCGCGCTCGGTCGACCGCTGCGACCGAACGCGCGACGCGCGACGCTGAAGCCGCCGCCGATCGACCTCGAGGGAGGGGCGCCGACGGCGTGCGCGGAGATTGATTACGAACGCGACGTCGTCGCGGCGAACGTCGGCGCGCGCGCGCTCGGGGAAGCGCTCGCGCGGTTGCGCGAACCGCTGGTGGTCAGGGGCGGCGCGAAGGCGTGGCGCGCGAGCGGTCGGTGGACGCTGGAGACGCTCGTGCGAGAATACGGCGATTGGCGGTGCGACGTGCGCGTGATAGCGTCGCCGGAGACGAACGATGGACGGGAGTTCGTGTACTGCGAGGAGTCGCACGAGGCGGTGCGAGAGGGAAAGTTCGCGGCGCCGAGCGCGACGGCGACGATGGATTTCGCGACGGCGGCGGCTAAAGTTTTGAGATTTCACGGCGATGGGGCGTACGTGCAGTCAAAAATATCGGAGAAAATGACGCTGGAATGCGTCGGGGGAGTGAGCGATGCGTTCGGCGCGCTCGGTGAGGAGTCGCAGGAGCGCAGGCTGTGGCTCGCGCTCGCCGGGTCGGTGTCGCCGATGCATTTCGACGCGTCGACGAGCACGTTGGTCCAAGTCGGCGAAGGAACGAAGCGCATGCTTTTGTATCAACCATTCGCGCTTTCTGCGATTGACTTGTATCCAAATTGGCATCCTCTTCGTCGACGAGGAAGACGCTTCGCGCCGAAAGCCCTTGTTAGAGAGGCTATCATCGCGCCAGGAGACGCGCTCATTTTCCCTCCGCGCTGGGCGCACTACACTGAAAGTTGTGGCGATCGAGTGTCCGCATCGGTTACGCAGCGATTCAAGCACAGTCGCGGCATGAAGTACAGCGATGATATCGCAGGAAAATTTCAACGCTGGGCGAATAATCGCGACAGACCCAATGCGCTTGCGCGTCTCGTCTCCAGCGGGCTCGTGGAGTCTGACGTCGGCACAGTTTTGCCACGCAACGCACGCACGGGTGAAGTGATGCCGATCGATTCGAGTGGTTGGGAAAGGTCGACAAATGTTGAGTGGCGCACTGCGGCGATCGAGTGCGCGACGATGATCAAAGAACACATCGCAGAGGGAGATTTAATTGGGATTTATAGTCGTGGTTCCGTGGCAAATGGAACTGCGCGCAAAAATATTTCTGATGTTGACTTGATCGTCATCACTCGTCAACGCGGATTGGACGAAGACTTCGTGCGCGACGATTTACAGCAACGGTGGCTACCTCGTCACGCACACATGGTGAAGAAATGTGATGTTCGTTTTGAGTACGTCGCGTCGGAAGCAGAAATCGCAACGAGTGCTTGGGTGGATACTTTTGTCATCGCGACGCAAAGCGTAACCATTTTCGGATCACCCCTTCCAACTTCCCTGCCATCGAGCGCGCGAATTCCGAAGCCTCGAATTTTGGAAAGCGTGCAGGACGACGTCGACGCCGCGATTCGGCATGGTTCAGAACGCTCGCTCACGTGGGCGTTGAAACGTCTCATCAGGGCGTCCTACGAGAAGTATGCTTTGCCCGTTGATGGTGTTGAGTACACGAGAGATTTGTATCATTGCGTCAGATTAGCACTGCTGCACGCGAATATTGATGTTACGAGCGAATTGACGACGGCCCTCGTGCTCTGCGTGCACTCGCCCCGTAAGGTGTGTGGCGATGTCTTGTGGAGAGCGCTGACCGAAGCCCTTTGTCGTCGTTTAGTAGCTGCGCTGAGTTGTATTTGAATTATATTGTTTTTGTTTTTGTTGCAAAGCGTACGTGCTGTAGGTTTCTAGGTTAACCTACATTTGCGCGAGGATAGCGCTCAAGGCCTCCGCATCGAGGCCCTTGAGTTCGCTCACGAATTGGGCGACTTGCGCGGCGCGTCCCTTGACCATGACATCCGCCATCACCTTATCAGAGCTGTTTTCAAGCAACGCAGCGACCGCACGGTCGTCGTTGGCGTTGACCCCCGAAGCAGCGATGGCATCTTCGACGAGAGCTTCGACTGACTTGTCGAGCTCAACGTCGCCAAGCTGCTCCTTGATCCTACTTGCTAACGCGTCCACGGCAAGTCTGCGCGTGAGCCTACCGTGGAAATAGCGGCGAGCGTTTTGCCACTCGACGACATCTCGAATGACTCCCTTGGCCTTCATGCGACCACTGCGATCGTGGAGATCGGCGAACTCGTGCGCGACTTGCGTGTACATCGGCAAGAGGTTCGCTTCCCGCTTCTTGATCTCATCCTTGTTCTTCTCCGGATCCTCAGCCAAGTTGGCAAGGATCGGGTCCAACCGGTGCATCGCGGCGATCTGATCCTTGGAGCGGAACTTGACTTCGCAGATACCTGGCGGTTCGAGGATACCACCTCGAGATTCCTTATCCGCGTACATCTCCATTCTCGCTTCGTTGATGGTCGGGTCGACGACGACCCAAGCACCACCCCGAAGCTCACCGTTCGGCGGAATGTAGACGAACACCGGATGGCGGTACACTCGAAGTTCATCGACAATCATCGCACCGAACTTCAAGATCTCTCCGTACATGTCCCGGGTACCGCCGCTGAAACCACGCCAGTTGGCAAAGATGAAGAGAGGCAAGTTTTCGGCGTTGTTGAAATCTCTGATAGCAGTCGCAGTCTTGTGAGCGCTGTCAGGGAACCACACTTGACCAGCTTGAGCCAAAACCGCTTCACGCGATTCCGGGTTGGCGGGGTCGGCGGGGATGCGTTGCTCCATCAAGCGAGTTTCGACGGCAATGACACCGCACGGAATACCACCAAGACGCGCTCGACCGGTGACAACGGACTTACCCCAATCGGGCAACGTCTCAGTCCACGAGTTCACATCGAAGAAACCCTTAGCAAAAGCACCATTCGACTGCACACCCGCAAGCATGTTGCGAGGATCGTACGGCGTCTTCGTCGGCATGAATTCAATGTCGCGATCGACCGGATCAGACGTGCGAAGCGCAGGCGCTTGCGACTTGGACGTGGCCGGAGTGTACGACAACCACTTCAAGATGGACTGAACGCCCTCTTGGTCGTCAGACACTTGCAAGTGAGACACACCATTCGGCATCATGACTTGCGGGCCGCCGAGCTGATCTTGGCTCGTGTAAACTTCACGGCCGAGCAGCTTGTTCAACGCCAAGTAACCGGTGAGGATGAGCGGACCATTCGTCATTTGAATGTTACGCTGGCCCAAGCGGCACAGGTAGGCACCGATACCGACAGATCGACCGGTGACGTAAGACAACGTGAAAGCGTCGGCGTACGCGGCGGATTGCTCGCCGGCAATCATACCGGAGCCTCGCAAGTTTTCGACACCGATGCCATGGATTTGACCGATGATGTCGGTAAGCTTCATGCGCGTTTCGCCGCCCTCTACGATCTCTTCTGCCGCGACGGTACCTTCCGGGAACACCTTATAATCGTCCGGAGTGAGGTAGAGGTACTTGAAACCCATGGCTGGATTGGAATCGTCAATCCACGCGATCTTGAAGTACGGCTTGAGTTCCTCGACGAGACCGATGCGCGCGCCAGAGTTAGACGCGATGTACACTCGCGGCAAGCCCAAGTTGCGCGCATACTTGGAAACGGCGTCGTAGACATCGTCTTCCTTGACACCGAAAGAACCAGACATGTAGGTGCAATCATTACCGACGATGACGATTTCTCGGCCTTGGGGGTACTCGGGCGTTTTCATAAAGCAATGCCAGCCAACCATGCCGACGTTGTTCGATCCCGCCGGGCGTTGTTCCTTCGTGAGCACTCCATCTTCGCCCAGGACGAGTTCGGAAGCACTGAAGAATTCACTTGGCATCGTACCACCGACATCGGCGACGTGAGCACGCCAGTCAAGAACCAAGGCCTTTTCGAAAAGACCGAGGAAGTCGAAAATGTAAGTCGTGCCGATCGCACGAGCCACGGCGCGCTTTTGCTGCAGAGCACCCGGTTGCGGATACGGCTCAAGGAAGCACGCTTGTTCTTCACCGTTCGGGCCGAGCATGCAGAACTGTTCGGCCTTGCCAGTCGTCGGCTCCAAATACTCCTTGTACATGTCAACCTTCAACCACTGACCAGACATGGAGGTGGCCATGAGACGAAGCGGCACCTTCTCCTTGCCGACGCGGACGCGGATCTCAATTTCATCCACTCGTCGCGCGAGCAAAGACGCAGACTTGCGGCTGATGAAGTCGGCGAGCTTGTTCTTCAGAGAAGAGATAGCAACGGAGAAGTTTTGTTCTTCGAGATGCGGCAAGAAGTTGACGTAAATTCTGGACGACGAAGCACCCTTGGCTCGGCTGTCCATCAGAGACAGAGACAACGCCTCGACGGCCTTGTCAAGAACACGCTCCAATCCGCCTTCCATGACATCCTTGGAATGAGAGAGACGGCGCAACAACAAGTGCTTTGCTGGACCGCGCCGAGCACCGACCGAAGACTCACCGACGTACATGTGAAGATCACGGTTCACAGTCGGGAGACGAGTCAAGCCATAGTTCTCGAGACGAGCGAGTTCGAGAAGGTGAGCGACAGTGGGTCGTTCACCGCGGTACAGTAAGTCTTCCTTGAAATCCTTGGAAGAGTGGAACGTGTAGTACGACGGAAGCTCGAGGTTCGCATACGCGAGAACGTTCACGAACTTAATGCCCATCGATTCAAGACGCGGCTTTTGCGTCGCGATGAAGGCCTCGAGATCACCCGGCAACGAATCGTCGGCGCTTTGTTGGCAAATTGCCACGTGAAGAACGTGCATTTGGTCGTTCGAAGCGCCGGCCGCCTTGATGGTGGCATCAAGTCGGTCCAAGATTGCGGTGAAACGCGACTTGGCTTCCGCAACATTGTCCACGCGCGCCAAGAGACCGCATCGGAGCGGGCTCTCATCCGGGAAAGTATTGAACTTGAACTGCCAGCTGATGGAAGTCATGCCATCATCGCGCGACACCGCGGTGCTGAGCACGTTGTGCGCACGGAAAACACGCTTGGCGTACACTTCAAGGGCAGCATTCTGCACCTTTTCATCCTTGTCCGCGAAGAGCGCAGGCAACAAATCAACGGCGAGAGTCGGCGACTCAACCAAAGACTGAAGATCACCCGCGCTTGCCTTGCCCCAGGCGCGCGACAACGGTTGCGAGCCGATGAGAATCTTCTTCAATTCTTCCAAGCGCTTGTCAATAGACGGCAAGCGACGCTCGATGAGAATGTTGGACGCGACGACAGCGATATCGCCGTATTCGTTGCCGCGAAGCTTAGAGAGAGCTTCGATGTTTCCACGTAGAGAGTCGGAGATCGGGGCGTGATCGTCCGCCCATGAAATCGGACCTCGAGAAAGAACTCGCTGCGGCAAAGTCGGCGCTTGCTTCAATAGCGACAAGATGAGATCTTGACGCTGCTTGGATCGCATATGCGCACGAACCTGATTCAACACCGGGGTCAAGTTGCTACTGTTCGAGCGAATCAATTGCTGCATGACAGCATCCATCGGCTTGCCTTCAAACACGCTTTCGACGCTGAGGTAACGTTGAATGATTTGCTCGAGCACAGTCGTCGCTCGTTCCCATCGGCCTTGATCTGCCGGAAGAGCAGTGAGGCAGTTGAACAAGTCAGAAACACATTCATCCGCATCGAGCTCATAACCGTCTAAGAGTAAGTTTACTCGCGCCACAGCAGCTTCGAGAGCTTCCTCCGGACCCGCCGGAGTAGACTCATCGGCGGGGATGCGAAGCGCACCAGAGAAAGTGCTGATCTTCTTTACCTTGCTCGGATCCTTCAACTCAAGCGACGCAAGCAAGTCACCGGCTTCGATAACGGCGCCAGCAGACTTGGCGTGAGACACCTTGCCGCTTTCAGTGGCGATGAGGGGCATAACCATCTTCATCGCTTCGACTTCGGCGAACGGCTTCCCAGCCACGACTTCAGCACCGTCGTCTTGGAGGAAGCGAATGAGCTTACCAGTGACGTCGGTGCGAAGCTCAGATGGGTCGAAAACGTTCGGCAGTAGCCAAGTTTGACCGTCAAGAATCATTCTCAAGCCAAGCGGTTCCTCGAGACCCTCGACCTCGTGTTGTTCACCACCGAAAGTACCGACGAGGGCGCCATCCGGACGCTCGCGAAGCTTGGCTTCGATCTTCTGGCCTTCCGGAGTGACAATGCAGAAAGTGTCCGGGCCCGGTCGAGTCACTTCGAAAGAGTACTTCGTGTCCTGGTACGTGATTTCGACCGGAAAGCGAATCATCTTGTCGACACCTTGCACAGACACCTGGCCCTTTTGCCAGAACTCCGTAAAGGCGCTCTCTTCAGCCTTCGCCATGTTGAAAGCACGGAACAAAGCAGCACCGACCACAATCATGTGCGGGTCTTGCTTGTTGGCGATTTCCTTCTTCGCGATCAACCCGTCCAACCAAGAGGTGTCGATGGTATTATCCTTGAACTCACCCGTTTCGAGAAGCTGAACCAAGTACTCGACGGCGGTGCGGATTTCACCGCGCACGACCATGCCCTTGAGAGCGAGCACGAGCGCCTTGCGCGCTTCGTTACGGGTTTTGCCAGATGCAAAGATGTGACCGAACTGGGAATCCGCAAACTCGTGTACGCCCCCATTGGCGCCGACAGAGAAGTAACCCCACACGTTGGGCGTAGACTGGAACTGCACGCGCTCGATGCCACCAGACGTCGGCTTGAAACCTTCATCCGGGTTCTCGGCGGTGATGCGCGCTGCGATGACGTGAGTTTGCGGCAAGATGTAATCTTCTTCCATGAAGTCAATACTGTCCGTCGTTTCCGTGTCACGCCCGTAAAAGGTTCGAATTTCCGGGATGCGCTCGAGCGGAATACCCATGGCAACTTGCAACTGCGTCGCGGGAAGGTTGACACCAGTGATGCCTTCCGTCACCGGGTGCTCGACTTGCAAACGCGGGTTGAGTTCAAGGAAGAAGTACTTGTCTGTCGCTGCGTTGTACAAGTACTCAACCGTACCAGCACCAATGTAACCAATATTCTTTGTCAAACGCTGCGCTGCCTTTTCCATTTCTCTGAAAATTTCCGGCTTGGCAATCGTCGGAGGACCTTCCTCAAAGATCTTCTGGAATCGACGCTGCGTGGAGCAATCACGACCGTTCAAGGCGATAGCATTACCGTACTCGTCACCGACAATTTGCACTTCCAAGTGACGCGCCTGCGTACAAAGCTGCATCATGAACATCGGCGAGCCCGGGACTTCAGCCTTCACTTGCTCAAAGTTCGTTCGAAGCTGCTCTTCATCCGCGCTCATACGAATACCCTTACCACCACCACCTTCAGACGCTTTCAACATGACCGGGAAACCGATGCGTTTCGCCGCCGCGACGCACTCCTCGACCGTCGTGACCATCGCCTTGTTGAAAATTTCTTCCGGAATCGTGCCCTCCTCCGTCAACTCTGCGACGAGACCGTCGCCAGACCACGGAATAGACGGAACCTTGGCGGTTTGCGCCAAAATATTGGCCGCAATCTTATCGCCTAGCACGCTCATCACCGGCGCAGTCGGGCCGATGAATTGCACGCCGATCGCCTTGAGCGAAGTCGGGAGCTTTGGATTCTCGGAAGCGTGACCCCATCCCGGCCAAACCGCGTCGACGCCTTCGCGCTTGGCGATTTCTGTGATCAAAGGCACGTTGGCGTAGTTGTTCTTGTTCGAACCACCCGGAACTTCGACGTAGTCATCCGCGAAACGGATAAACTCGGCGTTCGCCGCGATGTCCTCCGGGGTCGCCATGGCCAAGAATTGAATTGCGTTTTCATCCCCGAACGTGTTAAACGCCCAACGCCGCATCGAGAGAATGCTCTTCGTCGCCGCCATACCGTTGTTCGCGATCAACACCTTACGAATCACCCGTTTCCCTCCTCTTTCAGCCACATACTTGGCCAACGCATCCGCGCTCGACGCTGAAGCCGTGCTCGCCGCCGAATCCGCGACGGCGTCGCGCGCCTGCGCGTCGCCGCGCTTCGTCGCGCGCGCCACGCCGACGCGTCGCGCCGAGTCCGCCCTGCGCACGCACGCGCGCGCCGACGTCCCCTTCTTCACGTCACCCAAAACTACGCGCGCTCGCACGAGTTCGCGTCCTCGTCAGTCTTCCGCTCTCCGCGTTCGCGCGCCGACCTAGGTTTCATCCACTCCACCTTATCGAATAACGGGATGCCGTTGGTTTCGATCGCGCGCGATCGCTCGTCGCCTCGCGCGCGCGCTTCGCCTCGCGCGCGCATCGTTCGCCGCGCGAACAAAAAAACGTACACTTCGTCTTCGTCGATACCGCACGCGCGGCACCGCACGCGCGCTGCGTCGCGGGCGCCATCTGTGTTTCGCACGCGCGCGACGTGAGTCACGGGGTTCGCTTTTCGCGCGTCGCTTTTCGCGCGTCGCTTTTCGCGCGCGCGCGATCGCCCGTCGTCGTCGCCTCGCGCGCGCGCCGCGCAGAATATTCCCGCGTCGACGCGCGCGGTCCGCGCCTCGCGACCGTCGTCGCGCGCGCGTCCGGCGCGCTCGACGCCGCGCGCCGGAGAGGTCACGCGCGTCGCGCGTCGCGCGTCCGCGTCCGACGTCGCGACGCCGCCGCGCCGTCGTCGCGCGCGCGGTCGATCGCGGTCTTTCGCGCGCGTTCGCGCTCGCGCGATCGCGCGCGTTCGCTCAGCGCACCGTCGCCGTCGCGCGCGTCGCGTTCGAGTGTGCGGATCCGCGGTCGGCCTTTCGCGCGCGCGGCGCGGCATAAATCGCGCGACGCGCGCGGGCGTCGTATACGAGTGCGTCGGAGCGCCATGACGGGCGACGTTATCCGTCCGCGCTGACGGGGCATCGCGGACGAGGTCCGTGTTTTAGTTTTCAATTCGTGTCCGTGTGTATGCTCGTTTCGCGGTGAAACGTCCCGTCGCGCGCGCGACGCGCGTCGCCAGAGCGGCGCGTCGGCGCGCGCGTCGACGATGCGGGCGTCGGCGCGGACGCCCGCGACGCCGGCGTCGACGTCGCGCGCGCGCGGACGCGCGTCGAGCGCCGCGGCGCGGTGCGCGCGGATGGGCGCTGGGCGCGACGACGCGGGAGGCGGACGCGTCGCGCGCGACGTCGCGTCGCGCGCGCGCGCGACGCGGACGCGCGAGCGAGGGTCGACGCGTCGACGCGGGCGATGGACGCGCGCGCGCGCGTCGTGGGGAAGCGACGCGCGGGCGGGGTACGAAATTTCGACGAGTTGGGACGATTACGACGACGAGGCGGACGACGACGAGAGAGGCTCGAACGAGGCGGCGGACGACGAGGAGACGGAGGAAGAGGAGAGCGCGGCGGCGATCGTCGCGGTGGACGTCGTCGCGTCGCCGGAGTCGGTGTGGGCGTGTTTGGCGAGAGGGGAGAATTTGTCGGAATTCGTGCCGACGCTGCTCGTGGCCAAGCGCGGGCCGAAGCAATACGGATCGACGGAGACGGAGGTGCGATTGCTCGCGATGGATTACACGCTGTTCACGCCGAGAATGCTGAATACGGTGAGCGTTCGGATCGTGGATAAGTCGAAGGGGCCACCGAACTGGGAAAACGGGCCGGCGAAGCTTGGATTTTTGGCGAGAAACGTCGACGAGCGAAGCGATTTCATGCTCGTGGGATCGTTTTGTATTCGGCCTATTTTTGGCGAATCGTACAAGTGCAGATTGGAGTACAGGGCTGAGTTGAGGCCGACAAATTACGAAGTTCCAGCTGATGTCCTGCGCAGGGCGGTGGAGGAGAGCTTCCCGTTCGTCATCGCGAGCGTGACGAAGCAGGCGGTGAAGAGAGACCAACGACGACTGCGGTCGCCGGGATTCCTGCCTCAGCTCGAGACCCCTTTCGGGGCATCCAGGGAACTGGCAAAGAAAGCGGACGATTCTTTAGTACCGAGTGGATATCTCGGATTGAGTGAGGTCAACGTCCCGACGCAAAACTCGGAATCGAGTCAAGACGAGGAGACGCCGGATGCCTCCAAACCCGCCGCGGTGCGGATGCGTCCGCGCGGCGAGACAGCCAAAGCCTCAGAGGCACCGAAGAGCTGGAGAGCTATCGGTGGTGGTGCGCAAGGAGAGAAGTGGTTTTCAAGCGACATTACCCCGTTTGAAAATCCAGGCTCGCTCGAGGTGCACATGCGACGGTACGATACGGACAGTTTGTTGCACAGACGCGCGCTGGCCGCGGTTCGCATCGAGGCGCCGCCGGCGTTGGTGTGGGATTTGTTGACGAATTACGAAAACATGCCAAAGTTCATGCCGCATCTCATGCACACTGAGTACATTCAAAGATATAATGCAGTCGAGCGTGAGGCGTCCGAAAAGATCAAACGATTGCGTCTCAGGCAAGTCTTCGTAAAGTGCGACCTCTTTCACGCCATCGAAGAGTCGACGGCGCTGGACGTCGTGCAGAAGGACGACCGCACCGAGTTACAGTTTCGCGTGTTACAGAACCCGAAATTCGGCGCGCTTCAAGGTAAATGGCTCGTCGTTCCGACCGAAGACTCCGCAGCCACGGTGTTGAAATTCGCCATCGAGGGCGTTGTGAGCAATGCTGGAATAGATGGGACGGCGAAAAAGGTGGACCCGCTCAACGAGCGCATCGTGTTTGAAGAGATTTCAACCATGCTCAAACAAGCGAGAGATTTCATGGAAGGAATTGCGAGTAAAGAGGTGCAGTCATACGGGAACGTCAACATCAAAGTCGCCGATCTTGTGCTGAAAGGCGCTGGAATGTCCGTCAACGAGGAAGACGCCGTCGACGAGCAAATCGTCGGCGCGCTCAACTCTGAAGCCACTGAAAACCAAGAGAAACAGATACAAGCGTTGAAGCGCGAACTTATCACTCTCGGCTTCGGCGAGAACAAGTGCATGCCGACGCGAGAACAGTTACGCGGCGGGCGTCACTGGGACGCCATCCAGCAAATCGAAAGCCTCGGCGGTTTCGTAAAGGTGGCGCAACTTCTAGATTGGTCGGGCGCGAAGACGCGACCACGTGGGTATTGGACACTGCGAACGTTGGAGTTGGAGATCAAAGACTTCATCGCCAACACAGAGGATCCGAATGTTCAACGGAACCCCCGAAGGATGCCGTCTCAGAAATCGTTGCGCGACGCCGGGCGAGCGGATATCGTCAATGCGCTCAAGCGTTTCGGCGGCGCCGAGAAAGTGGCGGCCAGCATGGGTCTCGAATTCGGTAGCGGCAACAAACGTTCGTCCGCGAGCGCGCGCGGCGGCGGCGACGATTAGAATTTAGCGAGCAGCAATTTTAGAGCGTTGTGTAATTTATATTTTCATTCGCGGAATCAAGTCAGATGAAATACGTGAACACGTCGCCCTCCGAATCAATCTTCGTCGGATACACCGCCAACGGCACGGGCGTCGCCGCCTTCTTGAGTCCTCCCAAAAATTTGCGCATCATGGTATTTTGCGGACACCACGTGATCACCTCTCCCGTGGCCAAGTCGTACTCCGTGCCGTCGAGCGGCACGCGAATCGCCGCCCCGCTCGGTCCCTCGAACAGCTCCCCGTCGATGAGCGGATACTGATACGCCGTCGAGTTACACGCCGTGATGAAAACCATCGACCCATACTTCACCATGCAAAAGTTCCCATTCGCCAGCAGCAGCGCCTTGATCGGCTTCTCCTCGAGTTCGCTCACGTTGCCCACTTTAATCCACTTATCCTGCGCGCTCGACGTCGTCCCCATCGGTTTCCGCTCGAACTGCGCCCCTCCGTCGCGCGAGACCCCCCCGCGCTTCTTCTCCTTCTTCTTCCCATCGCTCTCGCTGAACTCGTCGTCCAGGATGTCCCCGATCCCTCGTCGCTTCCCCGCGCGCGCGTCGACCGCGCGCTGACGTCGACCATCGCCGCGCGCGTTCGCGCGCGTCGCGCGCGCGCGTCGCGTCGCGTCGCCGCGCGCGCGCGCGGCCGCGAGCGCCGTCATCCTCGTCGTCGTCGCCGTCGCCATCGTCGCCGTCGTCGCCGTCGCGTCGCGGAATCGCGCCGCGCCGCGCCGCGCGGCACATCAAAACGCGCCGATCGACGCCGCGCGACGACGCGCGCGCGGCGCCGAGACCGCCGGCGATGGCGCGCGGCGACGGCTCGAAACGCAACGCGTCCGCGCGCGCCTCGGCGCGGCGCGCGCGACGGCTGATCGTCAAGGAGTTCGCGCTGAGGCAATGCTTCGAATCGTTGGACGCGAGCGGGCGCGGGGAGATCGTCGTGCGCGCGTTCCTGGATCGATTGCGCGCGGACGCGGCGATGACGGACGCGCTGCAGGGAGCGACGGAGGCGTTCACGTCGACGGAGATGCTGGACGGGGTGTTCGACGCGCTGGAGGAGGCGGCGGCGCGCGCGGTGCGGGTTGAGGAATTCTTGGAATTGTTCAGAATCAGCGCGATCGAGGCGAATAAGCGAGCGAGGGCGAAGAAGAAGATGGAAACGGAGGAGAGAAAGGCGCTCGAGGGCGGGAAGACGAACGCGGCGGTGAAGGAGGAGACGGCGGTGGAGAACGGAGCGACGAGAGTGGAGGGCGCGGGGGAGGACGCGCCGGAGATCGAGGCGCGGGCGGGGCGGAACGCGGAGGAGAACGCGGTGGTGCCGGCACCGGAGCCGGAGGCGCGCGCGGCGCCGCCGAGGCCGCCGCCGCCGCAGGCTCCGGTTCAGGTGGTGGTTGACGCGAATTACCTCAAGCAAGTGTTTAAATTGATCGACTACGACGGCAACGGCGAGGTGACGCTCGTGGAGTTCTTATCGGCTTTACACTCGAATCCGGAGATCGGAGCCTTGTTAGATGAAGGCACGCCCGCCGGCGACGACGTATCGAACGTTGTCAGCGAGGTTTTCTCAAGGATGGACGCCGACCAGAATAAGAGCGTTAACTTTGAAGAGTTCGTGGAGTACTTTACGGTGCAGCAAAACGCGCACTCGAATCACGCTCTGAACAAGCTGTCGAGAGACGAAAAGAAAGCGTTGCTAATGTCGTTCGATCAGGCAAAAGTTCGAAGCATGAGCGCGTTTAAGCGTGGCATTCGGTATGTCAGCAAGCAAGCGCTCAAAGCAGGCTTGCGAACGAGCGAGAAAGAAAAGAAGGAGGAGAACATGAGCAAAATACCGGATTCTGACTTGCTTGTCCTTAAATCATACTTGCGTGATGTGTACAAAATTGTGGATTACGAAAAGAACGAGCGCATCGTGTTGCAGGAGTTCCTGGACGAGCTCAGAGAGAGCCCCAACATCGCGCTCGCACTCGACGTCGGCAGCGACATCTCCCACGGCGCTGACAAGACGAAAAAGATGGTCGCGGTTATCTTCAAGGCGATGTCGATTGACGCAAAAAGGGTGGTGACATTTCCTGAATTCGTAAACTACTTCATCAAGATCGCGTCGGACTACTTTAACTCGGATTCTCCTTTGTCGCAACAGAGCGTCGTGAGCGAGTCTCGAAGCGCCTCAGCGAATAGCACGATCGGCGCGTTTGTCGGGGAGTTGTTCAAGTTTGGGAACAAAACGCCGTCTCCAGCACCTGTGGCCGAAGAACGGGTAGCGTCTCGGAATGGCCTTCGCCCTCACGGGGATGACGACTACATGGACGGCCTGGTTTACGGCGACGATGAAAATGAGGATTTGGATCACACTGTTCACTTACTGCGTCATGAGTTACAACAAATGAATGCTGTTCTGGAAGAAAATCAGCATCAAAAGAAGATGAATAACGCACTCAGGTTGAAGCTGAATGTGTTGACGCACATGTACGCAAAGCAAAGCGCGGAATTCCAGGCACTGATTGACTCGATGAAGTAAATATTTCACGAGGTGCATCGCGATGATAGAAGAATTCTGCCGTGGTTATTGCAATATCTATTTCGATGCTTTAATCGATCTTGACACTTCCGTAAATCGCACGAACGAATGCTAAACTCGCCAAGAAACCCACAGTGCCCGTGAGGATGAAGAATCCAAACGACAAAACCGACATGTACGAAAAGTAGATGAATGTCGTCAGTTTGTGCGTCACCACAAGCGTGGTGTGGTAGTAGACGATCCCGTACGCGAACATGTAGAACGCGGCCGCTCCACTTGTCAAGAACGATCGCCACCACCAACGATAATCTTCGGCGCAGAGTTGGAAGTAGCACATGACGACGGTGATTTCCGCACACGTGACGACGAGAATGATGAAGACGAGCGCCAGGAAGCCAAATATGTAGTAGAACTGCTGAAGCCAGATGCTAGTGAGGATGAAGAACAGCTCGATGAACACCGCCCCAAACGGAAGCACGCCTCCGATGAGAACGGCCACGGCATCGTGCATGTACCAAGGCTGCGGCGGGATTTGGCGTGGAATCTTATTCGTTCGCACAGGTTCCTCCAAAGGCTCTCTCTTGAAACCCAAGTAACTCCCCATGAAAGTCAGCGGGACGGAGATACCGAACCACAAGAACATGAGAACAAAATACGTTCCGAACGGGATCGCACCACTGCTCTTTTGACCCCAGATAAGAACGTTCAACACCGTACCCACTGTGAAGACGACGCCAGGATACAACAAAGAAGCCTTGACGGCGTTCATCTTCCAAGTTTGACCTTTGAACATACGGAACAAAAATGCGCTGACGAAACCATTCACGAAGCTCATGATGACGTAAATCATCACCATAGCGGTCATGAGCCCACCTCGATTGGCGGGTGATAAGAACCCGAGAACAGCGAAGAAGATGGTTACCGTCGTCATGCAGAGGAGTTGCACGCCCGTGCCGGCGAAGACGGAGAGCCAGGTGTAGTGCGCCGGAACGCGGAAGACGTCACCGTGAACCAACTTCCAACCAGACTCTTCTTGCGTTTCTTCAGCGGTTTCGAGCTGGTTATACACGGTAATATCGCGATGAAGCGTTCGCAGCATGATGAGCGCCGTCATCACCGACAAGAAGAGCACAATCATCATGCTG
>Ga0181606_10002054_pt1 | contig 17397 bp, 23 predicted proteins | sample 041ome_10_FD_132994 | JGI IMG/M metagenome (GOLD analysis project Ga0181606, IMG submission 132994) | Coastal salt marsh microbial communities from the Groves Creek Marsh, Skidaway Island, Georgia - 041412US metaG (megahit assembly) | ecosystem: Environmental > Aquatic > Marine > Intertidal... | reverse complement strand
TTAGGCAAGGTGGCCCGGCAGAATATCAAGACGATGTTAGGGATGCCGCATATCAATTTGTTACAGACTTTAATATTGCAATAGATGTAGGAGCAAATGTTGGTCTATGGGCAAAACCTCTTACAGAAAAATTTAACCGTGTAATTGCGTTTGAACCATTAGAACAAGTGAATACTTGTTTAGAAAAAAACGTTGCAGGATTAAATGTTGAAATAAACAAATTTGCACTTAGTAGTACAAACGGAACAGTTGATATGGTGTATGACAGTGTTAATACAGGATCAAGTTACGTTGTTGAAAATAGTGCAGGTAGTATAGAAATTAAAACATTAGACTCATTAGATCTTCCTAAATTTGGATTACTTAAAGTAGACTGTGAACGACACGACTTAGAAGTACTCAAAGGCGGCGAAGCAACATTATTAAAATACAAACCTATAATTGTTGTTGAACAACATCCTGATACAGATTACTGTGCAGGAGCATATCTTAAAAGTTTAGGTGCTATTGAATTAGCACAAGTCAGAAAAGATTTCGTTTTTGGTTGGTAGCCGTTAAATACTACCATGCACGTAGTACTCGTAACTGGTGGTTTTGACCCACTTCACTCAGGTCATATTGAATACTTCAAAGCAGCGGCTGCTCTTGGAGATAAACTAGTTGTTGGTGTAAATTCAGATGCGTGGCTAGAACGTAAAAAAGGTCGTGCGTTTATGCCTAGTATAGAACGTGTGCCTATTATACAAAACCTTAACATGGTTGATCATTGCATACTTTTTGATGACAACGACAATACTGCTATTGAAGCAATTAAAAATGTAAAAGCAATGTATCCAGATGCACAAATAATCTTTGCGAACGGCGGAGATAGAACAGCAAATAATATTCCTGAAATGGTGTTTAACGATGTTACATTTGTATTTGGTGTAGGTGGCAAAGATAAGAAGAATAGTAGCAGTTGGATACTAGAAGAATGGAAAGCACCTAAAACAGAACGTGTTTGGGGATATTATCGTGTACTACACGAAGACGGCAAAGAAGTTAAAGTTAAAGAATTAACTGTAGATCCAGGAAAAACTCTGTCAATGCAACGGCATCAAAGTCGCAGTGAATTTTGGTTTGTATCTAGTGGAGTTGCTACAGTATATACAATTAATAGAAGTACGGATTACGAATTACTTGGTACGTTTAAAACACACCAGGGATTGCACATTGGAAAAAAAGAATGGCACATGCTTGCAAACGAATCTGACACTCCTTTAAAAATTATAGAAATACAATACGGAGAGGACTGTATAGAAGATGATATCGAAAGAAAGTAGATTGGAAGCAAGAAGTTTACTAGAACCAAAAATTTATGTAGGTTGGGATAGCAGAGAAGATATTGCATATCAAGTGTGCCGTGAAAGTCTTGTGGCTACATCATCTGTGCCATTAAATATTGTTCCTCTAAAACAAGAAAATTTACGCCGTGACGAAGTATATTGGAGAGACATCGATACACTAGGCAGCACTGAATTTACATTTACTAGATTTTTAGTTCCATATCAAATGGGTTACAAAGGATGGGCATTGTTCATTGATTGTGACTTTGTATTTTTAAATGATGTCAAAGAATTATTTGATCAGGCAGACGAAAAGTATGCAGTAATGTGTGTAAAGCACGACTATACTCCGCAAGACGGAAGTGTAAAGATGGATGGTCAAGCACAGTTTCAATATCCACGTAAGAACTGGAGTTCAATGATGCTGATTAATTGTGGCCATCCAAGTAACAAAGCACTCACGCTAGATCTTATTAATAATCCAGATACTACCGGTGCATACTTGCATAGATTTAGTTGGCTTAAAGATAGTGAAATTGGATCACTAAGCCACGAATGGAATTGGTTAGTAGGTTGGTATAAAGAACCTAAAGATGGAAAGCCAAAGGCATTGCATTATACAGAAGGCGGCCCTTGGTTTGAAGAATACAAAGATTGTGAATATGCATCACAATGGTATCAAGTTGAGAGACAATATTTAAATAACAGTATTACAAAAATAAGTAAAAAGTTAACTGAAGAATTTGAACGACCAAAACAGATAAGCGACTTATCTGTTCCTGACTATATGAAGAACAGATTGTATAATACGTTTATTCATAATATTGATCCTAAGCAGCAATTTTATAATAAAAGGGATGAGAAAGTGAAAGCAGTAAGAGTAGCGGCCATTGCGCCAGACAAAGAAGATTTTAACCTTGATCTTAAAGGAGTCCCATTTGATCCTTACTTGCAAGATTTTGTAGTTGGTTCAGATGGAACAATATCAAAATGGGAAACAGAAAAAGATTCTAACAACCCTTTAATAATCCGTGGCCTCGGCGGCACTTCCCAAAAAGCATTAAAGCATTGTTTAGATACTGGTAGAGAATTTTATTACATAGATACTGGTTATATGGGCAACGGAAAAGTAAAAAGATATCACCGTGTAACAAAAAACGGTGTGCAGAACACAGGCCCTATAATTGAACGTCCTCATGATAGGCTACAACGAATGAGATGGAAACCAAGACCATTTCAACAGCATACAGAACCAGGTGCAAAAATTAGACAAGCAAATATTTTAATTTGTCCTCCTAGTGCTAAAGTTATGAAGTTCTATGGAGAGAATGTCGATACTTGGTTAGATAATACTATTAACGAAATTAAAAAGTATACAGATAGACCTATTGTAGTTCGTTTAAAACAAGAACGACAAATTAGAGCAACTGTAGATACTATATGGCAAGCACTAGAATATGCATATTGTCTTGTTACATATAATAGTATTGCTGCCACTGAAGCATTGTTATATGGTGTTCCTGCTATTGCACTAGCACCTAATAATGCTGCAAAAATGCTATGTAACACATCAATTTCAGAAATTGAAAATTTAAATAGACCAACCGAAGATGAAATATTAGCATTTGCTGCTCACTTGTCTTACTGTCAATTCACCGCAGAAGAAATGCGATCTGGATTCGCTTGGAAAATAATAGATGAGGCTAGTTAGTTATTTGCATAGTGTACCCATAATGAAATTAGTTAGTTATTCACAAAGTGTACCTGTTGGAAATGTTAATCCTCAGAAAACACAACTGCTTTATGATTTTGTAACAGGAGTTAATGCATCCGGTGACGAAGGTATATTGCACGATGGTAGAAATATTATTCCTGCCGATGTGGCACTAATACAGGGCTGGGTTTACACGGATACAATGCCTAATCATCTCAAACTAAGACATGATGTTATACGCACACAAAAATCGAGAAAAAATCGAACTTTAGTTGCTGATGCTAATTTATTTTTGTATCACGATAAAATGAATCCGCAAGGGTATTTGAGATATTCGTTTGATGGTATCTTTCCTACTACAGGAAATTATTTTGATAGTTTAATAGATAAATCTAGATGGCAAAGTATATCTAAGAATACAGGTATTACTTTACAACCTATAGTTAAGAATGGACAAAATATTGTATTAATGTGCCAACGACAAGGTGGCTGGAGTATGAAGGGATATGATCTCATTACGTGGATACAAGACACTGTAAGTGAATTAAGAAAACACACTGACAGACGAATTATTATTAGACCTCATCCTGGAGACAGACGAGCATTAACTTATACTAAAAAATATAAAGGAAATCCTTTATTTAATTTGCCTAATGTTATTGTCCGTGAACCGGGACAACCTCCAGAAAATGATTTAGATAAAGCCTGGGCCGTAGTTAATCATAATAGTAGTAGTGTAGTAGGACCAATCATTCAAGGTTATCATTCTTTTATAACTGATCCAGACGACAGTCAATGTAGAGAAGTTTCTAATACTGACTTTTCTAAAATTGAATCACCTGATCTTTTTGATAGAGAATCATGGTTAGAAAGAATATCAATGTCGCATTGGTCCTTTGAAGAATTGCGTACTGGTGCTGCTTGGAGACATATAAGGAACTTTGTATGATAACATTTGTAACAACATTTCATAAACCTGGATTAGAACAATACGGACAAAGATTTATTAATTCATTTGCAGACAAAGTAGATAAACGTGTTAAATTGATTGTATATGCAGAGAACTGTACACCAGTAAATATTGACCCTAATCAAATAACAATTTTAGATGCAAAGCAGGCACTACCTAAACTAAATGCGTTTAAGGAAAAGTGGAAAGATGTACCTAAGGCAAACGGCATTCCTCCAGAAGATATTAAACAGAAGCGACCAAGAGACTGGCATAAAGAATTTAAATGGAATGCTATAAGATTTGCTAACAAAGTATATGCTGTGTTCGATGCGTGTGAACGTAGAGTAGGAAATTGGGTAGTATGGATTGATGCAGATACATTTGTTCATAGCAACTGGTCATACAACGAAATTAAAGAATTACTTCCTAATAATGCTTACATTACATATGTTGGTAGAGGTAAAGGATCGCAGACTTGGCCAGAGTGTGGCTTCTATGGTCTTAATATGAATCATCCTGTGTGTCATAGTTTTTTAGAAGACTTCGAAAGAATGTATGAAGACGCAGACAATGGTATCTTTACATTAGAAGAATGGCATGACAGTTATGTGTTTGGTGAAATACTAAACAAATATAAAGAGTTTCCATCGCACGATTATAGTGCAGAAATGTATTTGCGAGAAGCAAAAACAGGAGGCGGCGGCCACCCTCTTATCAACAGACCATTAGGCAAATGGATTGACCATATGAAAGGTGATCGCAAAGATACTAAGAAAAGTCTTAAAAAAGATCTAATGGTAAATAGAAAAGAAGCATACTGGAATGAAGTTTAGTTTATGGTCAGATTATGGGGCACTTAATAGTAAACCTGTTTTTAATGCCTTTGCTAGTGGCTGTAATCTTCTCGGTCATGATGTTGTTTGGAATGATCCTGATTGCGATGTTAATGTTATTTGGAGTATTCTTTTCCGTGGTCGTATGGCTGGAAACAAAAATATTTGGTTTAGGGGTTTGGAACAATCCAAACCGACCTTGGTCTTAGAAGTAGGAGGTATTAAGCGTGGAACTACTTGGAAAGTGGGACTTAATGGAATTAATAGAGATGCTAATTTTGGTCCCATGGCTAATAGCAGTGACCGTGTTAATCTTCTCGGACTTAAAGTAAAGCCTTGGCAAGATAAAAATAATAAACCAATTGTAATATGTTGTCAGAACCCTCACAGTTATCAATGGAACAATATGCCGCATATGTCCACTTGGGTAATGGATACTATTGATACTATTAGACAATATACTGACAGAAGCATTGTTATCAGACCACACCCGAGAGCACCGTTGCCATCCATAGAACACGAATGGAGAAACGTTAGTCAAGAACTTCCAGAAAAATATATTGGAACTTATGATGATTTTGACTTTGAGCCTACACGATATCATGCTGTTGTTAACTGGAGTTCTAACCCTAGTACACAAGCAGTTATTGCAGGAGTACCTGCATTTGTAGGACCTAGTAGTTTAGCATATGATGTTAGTAACCATGATTTTTCTACAATTGAAAATCCTATAATGCCAGACCGCACACAATGGCTCAATGATTTGGCCTATACAGAATGGACTATTGAAGAAATATCACAAGGAATTCCATTAAAAAGATTGACAAGCCTAGTATAATCTGTTATTATACTATAATGCAAAGAACTATACAGCCCATTGAATTCATTGAAGATTGTCTTGAAGTAATGGCAGGATTACGATTGCCTGATCACAAGTTTAAGATTAATCCGCCGGATATTATGTTATTACAAAGTCTAGCAAGACAAACATTTAAAGGCACAGCATTAACTGATCGTCAGTATAATTTATTAAAAGAAAAATTAGAAGCACATGAAGATCAATTTAAGGAGTTTGGGATTAATCTTAGCACTAATCTTCGTATGCCGTTACGTAGCATTGATCGATCTAAATGGATCAAACTAGTTACAGTTGACCAAGATCTGTTATTAGAAGTAAGGTTTGTTTTTAATAAAAAATATATTGAAAAAATTAATTATCTTAAACGTCATGTAAATTCGCACACATACAATCCGTTATCTAAAACACATTTGTTTACTGTAGATGAATTGACTATCTACAAAGTAATCTCTGCGTTTGAAGATTGTACGTTTGACATAGACGAAACATTATTAGAATATTATAAAAAAGTTAAGAGTATGATGGAACACAAAGACGACTACATTCCGGGAATTTATTCCTACAAATTAAAAAATTTAAATGAATCATCTATAGAATATATAATTTCATCGTATGGAAATCCTAGTGTTAAAAATTTATATATGTTTAACGATAGAAAGAATTTATTAGGTTTAAAACACTTTGATCAACTTGAGTTAGAAGAAAGTTTAAATCAATTAACACCGTTAAGCAAAAAAATTATACAGCGTAAAGGACCAAGAATTTTTATTGATTCAACACAGTATAATATTAACAGACTTGTTGAATCGTTATTAGAATTAAATCGCTATCCAATATTGTTTGTACTACCAGATAAAGAACCTTTAGAAAGTTTACATACTTCTGTTTCTAGTTTTAAAAATATTTTTGATAGCAGTTCAATTTCTGTGTTATTTAGACTTGAAAATTATAATGGCAACGTAAACGAATTCAATCAATATATTAAAGACAATGACTTAAACAGTCCTCTTGACACAACTACTAAAATAGTGTATATTAGTGAAAATAAAATACCAAAGCCGTTGTTAAAGAGCAATTGGCGGCCTGAGGTAGTTGTGTGTTTAGTTGAAAATCGTGTTAATCAAAAAATAATGGCTTTGTTAAACGAATACGATTTGACTATATTTTATCATAATTACAACAGTTTGATAAATCAATATCGAAACGGGGTAGAGCAAATTGGCTAGTTGTAAATTAATTATTGAAGATGAAGTAAACATTAAACTGGAAGGATTAGACGTTGATATCAGACGTAAACTTGCCAATGCACTCAAATTCGAAGTCCCTTACGCAAGATATATGCCTCAGTATAAACTTGGACGATGGGACGGGAAGGTTGCTTTCTTTGGTATTGGTGGCACTGGCTATGTTAATCATCTTGATGTCATTGTCGATGTTTTACAAAAAAATAATGTTCAAATAGTTGATATTGAGGATAATAGGCATCCTATTACTTTAAACTTTCAACCTATTACAGAACGTTACTGGGCAGACCAAGGTGTTGTATGGCCTAAGGGACATCCAGCAGAAGGCGAAGAAATTATCCTACGTGACTATCAAGTCACAGCAATCAACAACTTTCTACAAAACCCACAGAGCTTGCAAGAGATTGCAACAGGCGCAGGTAAGACTATTACAACTGCTACCCTGTCACACATTAGTGAGCCGTACGGACGTAGTCTTGTAATTGTGCCTAACAAATCACTTGTTACACAAACAGAAGAAGACTATATCAATTGTGGGTTAGACGTAGGGGTGTACTTCGGAGACAGAAAAGAGTTAGGTAAGACTCACACTATCTGTACATGGCAGAGTTTGAACATTCTAGACAAGAAGTTCAAAGACGGCAGTGCAGTACTAAGCCTCGCAGAGTTCTTAGACGGTGTTAGCACTATCATTGTTGACGAAGTACACCAAGCCAAAGCAGAAGTACTAAAGAACCTGCTTACACGCAACCTACGCAATGCACCTATACGTTGGGGACTAACAGGTACTATACCTAAAGAGAAGTTTGAGTTTGAGTCAATTCACGCTTCATTAGGTCCTGTGATAGGAAGTATTACTGCAAAAGAACTACAAGACAAAGGTGTATTATCAGAGTGTCACGTTAATGTATGTCAGTTAGTTGATACCTCTGCGTTCACAGATTATCAATCAGAACTCAAATATCTAGTAACAAACAAAGACAGAATTGAATACATTGCAAAACTACTTAACAATGTAAGACAAGAAGGTAACACACTTATACTAGTTGATCGTATTAGTGCAGGCGAAATGTTACAAGAACTAATACCCGGCAGTGTATTTGTCAAAGGCGATGTTAAATTAAAAGATAGAAAAGAAGCGTATGACGAAATTAATGAAGGTACCAACCATGTTGTTATTGCTACGTACGGTGTGGCTTCTGTCGGTATCAATATCCCTAGGATATTTAATCTGGTGCTTATTGAACCTGGCAAAAGTTTTGTAAGGGTTATTCAATCAATAGGTAGAGGCGTAAGAAAGGCAAAAGACAAAGACTTTGTACAAATTTGGGATATCACATCGACGTGCAAGTTTGCAAAAAGACATTTAACACAAAGAAAAAAATTTTATAAGGAAGCACAATATCCGTTTACCTTAGAAAAAATTGAATGGAACTAACATGAGAATATTAACATTAGAAGACGAATGCTATTCATTAAATGACTTACCTAATGAAATTGAAGATGACATTAGATTTGCTGTATTAGATAATAGCGACCCTAAAGAACCAGATTTCTTTTTTCAGCCTTTAATTTTCCTAGAAAGTTTTCCTAGCCCAGCAATGGTATTGGATATTGGCGGGAAAGAGATAATGATGCCAATTGATTGGAGTATTGTTGTCGGTGACAGTCAGTGTGGCACAGACTTAGAAATAATTCCGCTAACTAGTATAAATGATAGAGGCTTTGAAGCATTTTTGTTTAATCCGTTATCTGGGTTTAAAATAGATTTTGCTGAAGTTAAAATTGTAAATTTTTATAATGATGTTACTTGGTATTTTCCTAAACTTAAAAATGCACAATTATTATGCGTACCTATTGACGACGGGGTCAAACCACAATGTGCATACTTTGTTAAAGATATCAGTAGACAGTCAGAAATAATCGATTTTGGAAGTTTGTTATGACAATGAAAGCAGGAAAGATTTGGGGACAAACAGAACTAATACACGCCAATGGTGTATTAGAATTTCACCGCATTGAATATAAAGCAGGCTACAAGTGTAGCGAGCATGAACACAAATATAAATGGAACGGATTCTTTGTTGAATCGGGCAAGATGATTGTCCGTGTTTGGCAAGATGATCAAGGACTGGTTGATGAAACTATTCTTGAAGCAGGGGACTTCACGCAAGTGAAGCCTGGTAAGATCCACCAGTTTGAAGGTTTAGAGGACGGTGTCGCTTTTGAACTATACTGGGCGGAGTTTAATCACGATGACATTGTTCGTCGTACTGTAGGCACAGAAGTTAATAAAGGAAAAAAATAATGTTTAAAGACATAGATAAAATGATGATGCTAAAACTTGCATTCTTGCACGTTGTAGTAATTACAATTTCAAACGCCCTAGTCAACATTCCAGTTGAAATCCTAGGACAGAAATTAACTTGGGCGGCATTTACATTCCCGCTAGTTATTCTAGCAACTGACTTAACAGTTCGATTGTTAGGTAAGGGAATTGCTCGAGCAACTATTGCGGCAGCATATCCATTTGCTATCATTGGATCAATTGCTGTTGTACTTGCAGAAGGTGCACCTGAAAGTGTAGCATTACGTATTGGATTTGCATCAGCAACAGCATACGCAGTAGGAACATTCCTAGACGTATATGTTTTCCAAACAATTCGTGAGAAGTATACTACTTGGTGGTTAGCACCTGCATTATCAACTATTGTTGCTAACGTAATTGATAGTTACACATTCTTTGCAGTAGCATTTAATAATAGTGCAGACCCTTATATGGCAGAGCATTGGGTAGAAATTGCTACATCACAAACTGTATTAAAAATTATAGTTGGGTTGGTAATTTTCCTTCCAGCATATGGCGTACTACTTAACTACCTAAAAGGTAGATTGAATGACACAGCAAGGGGTTAAATTAATCCCTGGAGAAGCATTGATATACGAGCGTAGCGACGGTGTTGTCTACGCTCGTTATCGAGATCCGCCACATAATACTATTCCTCGTTGGATAATAGGGGGAGATCCGGCTGCTGTTGCAAGAGAACAAGGCGAAATAATTGGATACATTGAATGGCAAAACTTATGTGCTTTATCATTAGAATATCCAACTCTCAAAAAACAACTTGACAAATTAGTCACAACCTATTATATTATAAAGAAGGGCTATGAGCAAACTACCAGTTAAAGATATACTTGCGGCAATTGACATGAACGCTAAAAGCGTTTGGAATGAATTGTCTGACGAGGAAAAGAAGCAAGTAAGTTTTTGGTTGCTAAATCGTTATGTTAGTAGTGTAAGCGGTAACAGAGATAAACAAGAACTTGCTGTATTTAAAACAAATGAATACTATAACAAAAACTGGAATGTGTTAGGAACTAGACATCCTAAACTACAATGGCAGTTACTTTGCAATACAGGCAACACAGGAAAAATTGAATTCCATCCGTGGATTGGATTAAAACAAAAAGGCAGTGATGATAAAGCAATTAAACTGTTACAACAGATCTATCCAAACATGAAAAACGATGAGGTAGAAATACTTGCTAGAATATCTACAAAAAAAGAACTTAAAGAAATTGCAGAGGAGCACGGTATTGACGTCAAACTCTGAAAAGCCATATGTATGTGATTATTGTGGCAAAGGGTACACTAAAGAAAGTACCCTTGCTGTGCATATGTGTGAAAAGAAGAGACGTGCTTTACAAAAAGATGAGAAGCGTGTAAGATACGGTCTTTATGCCTTTCAAAGATTTTATAAATTAAGTGCAGGTACAAAGAAAGAAAAAACATATGAGGACTTTTGTAACAGTCCTTATTACAATGCATTTGTGAAGTTTGGAAGTTTTATTAATAATGTTCGTCCTTTATATCCCGAAAAATATATTGATTGGGTAGTAACTAGTGGTGTTAAATTAGATCATTGGGCACGAGACGAATTATATGAAAAGTATGCATTAGAGTTTATTCTTAAAGAAGATGTACATACTGCATTAGAACGTAGTGTAATGACTATGACAGAATGGGCTGATGAAAATGCTCCAGCAGCCTGGAATCACTATTTTAATTATGTAAGCCTTAATAGAGCAGTATGGCATATTAAGGACGGAAAGATTAGTCCGTGGCTCATACTTAATTGTAAAAGTGGAAAAGATATGCTAAGTAAATTTAACGATGAGCAATTGAGTATGGTTTATCATGTCATTAATCCAGAACACTGGGCACTAAGATTTAAACGTCAGCCTAATGATGTACAACTTGTTAAGGACATTGCAAAGGAATCGAGTCTGTAATGTATAAAGAACTACTAAATGTATTAGAACCAACTACTTTTAAATTTGTAAAAGATAGTATTACTTCGCAAAACATACCCTGGTATTATACTGACTATACTGCTCGCATTGACCTAAGCGATAACATTTATAACGGCAGTTACTTTCATATGGTAATGAACGAAGATAAGCCAATATCGCAATTAGCAGATGTATGCGTTTTAACTCTTACAACTGCTTTAGATCGTTTAGGTATAAACTTTACTAATATACTTCGTATACGAATTGGGGCAATATCAGGCACAGAAAAAATGTTTGTACATCCACCCCATGTAGATACTGATATAAAACATAAAGTTGGTATTTTTTATTTAGATACGTGTAATGGTGATACTTGCATATATGATAGACATTATTTGGGCAACGGCGACCATGATTACACTGGAGCAAATATTGTTGATAGGTCTAGTTCTATAGAAAACAAATTTATTACTTTTCCTGGAAATGTAGTACATTCAAGTTCAACACCTACAGATATAAAAAGACGATTAGCAATTAATTATAATTACATTTGAAAGGTAACTTATGAAAATATTAATATGCGGATTACCAGGAAGTGGTAAGACAACTCTTGCGAAACCTTTTGCAGAGTTAATTGGAGCAGTGCATATAAATGCAGATGCTATAAGAACAGAATATAACGATTGGGATTTTAGTCCCGAAGGACGTATGCGTCAAGCAATGCGTATGAAATATCTAGCAGACGGAATTGTTAAAGCAGGAAAGATCTGTGTGGCAGATTTTATTGCTCCAACTAAACAAGCACGAGAGGAATTTGGTGCTAACTTTACAGTTTGGATGGATACTATTAAAGAATCTAAAAGTGTTAATGGACCTGCGGCTCCAGGAAGCACTTTTGAACAAACAACTAAAATGTTTGAACCATTAGATAAAGATGATTATAATTATCATGTATCAGAGTGGTTCACAGATACACATAGACAACTGTTAGACGTTGTTTCTAACTGGATGCAAAAAAATGGAAACAAAAGTTCTACCTAAACGGCATTTTGCCAAAGCAGTAACTTGGAGAATAATTGCTAGTATAGTTACTGCTATAATCGCTTGGCTATTTGGATTACCACCAAAGGCCATAGGGTTTGTATTTGTTGCAGACCTTGTTATTAAATTTGTTTTATATTATATACACGAACGAGTTTGGTATGAACACATTAAATATGGAGTAGTTAAAAATGAGCTTTAATTGGAAAAAACCAACAACACAGATGTTAGGTCGTTGGCAACCTTGGCATGACGGCCACACAGCATTGTTTAAAAAAGCACTTCTGGAAACAGGTCAAGTATGCATTATGATCCGCGACGTAGGCGGTATTGTAGGTGAAGATGCAGGTGCTGGACGAACTGCAAACCAAAATGATAATCCTTTTGATATAGATACTGTTATGACAAACATTCGTTTAGGTTTGGAAGAAGCCGGCTTTACACACGGTGAAGAATATGTTATAATGCATGTACCAAACATTGTAGATATTAGTTATGGACGTGGCGTAGGTTACACATTTTCACAACACGACTTAGGCGAAGAAATTCATAACATTAGTGCTACAAAGATTAGAGAACAGTTAAGAGCCGAAGGTAAACTTTAATGCAACTAGTACATTACCCTAATACTATTTTAGATCAAGAACTTAAAGATGTTGATCTAGAAAATCCAGGATTTGATCCAAAAGAACTTAAAGAGCAAATGATTGACGTTATGTTATCATCTAACGGAATTGGTTTAAGTGCTTGTCAAGTAGGACTTGATTACAAGGTATTTGTTATGGGTAATAGTAAAGAAGATAGTACTATGCATATCAACCCAACTGTGTTACAATACACTGAAGAAACTGTATTAGATATTGAAGGCTGTTTAAGTTTTCCTAATATATTTGTAAAAGTAAAACGTCCTGCAGAAATACTTGCAGAGTTTTACGATGAGAATCTTGAAAAACAAACAGTTAAAATTACAGGTTATTCTGCTCGCTGTTACTTACACGAACTTGATCATTGCCTTGGTATTACGTTTAAAGATCGTGTAAGCAAACTCAAATGGGACATGGCTCAGAAGAAAGCACGTAAGTTGGAGAAACAGTTTGCCTGATATTGATATAGATTTTGCTAATAGAGATATAGTGTTGTCAAAACTACAACACCGTGTGGCTAAATTAGAAACAGGCAAAAAACACAATACCGGAATATATACTACTGAGGTACCTCATAATCCTGTAGACAACTTGGCCACAATTGACTACAAGACCGCAGAAGAACGTGGCTACTTTAAACTAGACTTCCTTAACGTGAGCATATACAAAGATGTTAGGGATGAAGCACACTTAACGGAATTAATGGAAAGGGAACCATTATGGGAATTACTAACTCACAAAGAGTTCAGCAATCAATTATTTCACGTCGCAGGACACAATACATTATTGAAAGAGATGGAGCCGAAGTCCTTAGAACAGTTAGCGGCTTGCCTAGCAATGATACGTCCCGCGAAGAGGAATTTAGTTGGTCAGCCGTGGGATACGGTGATGAAGGAAGTGTGGAAGAAACCGACGAACGATGAATATTATTTTAAGAAAGCACACGCAATGAGCTACGCAATGGCTGTTGTTGTGCATATGAATTTATTAGTAGAACAACTTATCGTTTTGGACGCCTAACTAGTTGTACTGATTTTCTTTTTATTCGTTTAATAGATAAGTTACCTATATTAACTACAGGCCCTACAGTAACTTTTACATCCTTACTATTCATTGTCATTAAACAATATTTAAAAGGTTCTATCTCTGCACGAAGAAATACGTTTATAGGTATTTGACGATTAGATTCCCACCACCAAATATCTCCTAATTCTAAAAATCTTTGCTTTTCAATTTCATGTTTTAGACTACTATAATTATACATTGTAGTAACGTATTGATCTTGATTCACAATGATTCCAACGTACTCCTGTCCGCCATACAGTAAAACGCTTATGAATGGAAAATTTTCTTCTATATCTTTTAATAACATACTTTATCAGTTTTGCTTTATACCAAGATATTTAGTCCAATATCATAAACCACTAGACACTTGCGATACGAATAAATACACTATGCAACTAATACCAAGATATGTAAACAGAAGCAGAACTATTGCTGTAGTTAATACGGCAGGATTCGTAACGGAGTATAGACCAGTGTACACACATGAAATAAGAATAACTAAAGGAATTGATAATTTAATAGAATTCCGTTTTTTAAATGCAGATCAAAAACCTGTAGATGTCTCAGGGCAAACAGTTAAGTTTGTTGCTTATGATGACGAACAAATTAAAGTACTTGACCTTACCGGAACACTTACTGCTATTACTGGTCTAGTAACAGTATCTATTCCGCAAGAAGATATTAACGATATACCGTCACAGTACCTACGTTATGCACTATACCTTGATAACGGATCTACACAAACATTAACATATGCAGACAGCCACTTTGGGAATAGCGGCACTATATATTTAGATGGAAGTGTATTCCCTGTACCGCGAGGCGATATTGACTTGCCTTTTACTGCATCTGCACAAATATTGGTTACCGACGACAGTTCAGCATATTGGACTACTGATCCTGTAGTTGCTAAACCAAGCGGCGAAACTTTTGCATTTGAAAACGCAGTAATTATACAACCTGCTGTTACTAATCAGAGCGATGTAACGATACAGTATACTACTGATCGATATGTGTCATTAGGATCAGTTTGGACCGATATTACACCAACTAATATTACTAGCGATTCTACAGAAACACGCTACGAATTTAACGGAACTTATAATTATATAAGAGTGTATACAACACAAGATCCCACAACAATTTCAAAATTAATTCTCCGAAACTGATTGACTTTATCACACACTGATACTATAATAGTAATATGAGTGTAGTAGCCAACACAGTTCTGACATACTTGCCGTCTAAGCGTAAACAAACGCCTAGTGGCTGGCTCTCCTTTAATGCACCGTGTTGTCACCATAATGGCCACACGGCGGACACTCGTGGACGTGGTGGCTTAATAAGCAACCCAGATGGAGGCGTCAGTTATCATTGTTTTAACTGCGGCTTCAAGGCATCCTGGCAACCGGGCAGATCTTTTAGTCACAAGTTACGAAAACTCCTGCAATGGTGTGGAGCGCCTGACGACATAGTCAATAAGGTGGCGTTGGAAGTGATGAGAGAGAATGAAGGTGTTGAGTCAAAAACACAACTAGTCCAACTACCTACATTCAATACTGTCCCGTTGCCAGAAGATGCTATCAAGATAACAGACATCACAGACTTTAACAAGTACAGCATGGCCGTGCTTGAATACATGGCTGCACGTAACCTAAATGTAGATGACACTGATTACTACTGGTGTTCTAAATTAGGATATCGTGACAGACTTATTGTTCCATTCTACTATGAAGGCAGGGTAGTAGGTTGGACTGCTCGCACAGTAGTAGCAGACAAACAACCTAAATATCTAACCGAAGTACAACCAGGATTTGTGTACGGACTAGATGAACAAGGTCCTAACAAAGTTTTTGCTATTGTATGCGAAGGACAAATTGATGCTATACACATAGAAGGATGTGCGTTAGGTGGATCGGAAATTTCAGACCAACAAGTTATGCTACTAAATAAATTGCAGAAGCAGATCATTATAGTACCTGACAGAGACAAGGCAGGCAGTAAACTTGTTGAACGTGCTATTGACTTAGAATGGTCTGTAAGTATGCCTAACTGGGCAGAAGATATAAACGACATTGGTGATGCAGTGGCTCGTTATGGACGCTTGTATACACTTCATAGTATTGCAACGCAAGCAGAAGAGTCACCACTTAAGATTAGACTGAGAGCAAAGAAATGGTTTGGTTAAAACAAATTAAAAGATTCTTTAGAGATATAAAAGAAAGAATCGTTGTAGAAATTAATTATAGAAAAAAGAAAAAAGAATTAAAAAAACGAGACCCATTTACTTATTAAAGGCAACACATGGCAACTAGACAAAATACAGATTACGGATATGATATACAGAAAGTATATTTAGAAATGATGCTTACAGATGCAGAAACATTTGTAAGATGTCAAACCGTATTTAATCCACAAGCATTTGACAGACGATTACAAGATGCTGCAAAGTTTTTAAATGACTATGTAATTGATCATAATGCTATGCCTACGTTTGATATGATCAATGCGGCAACAAAGTCTGATTTAAAAGATCCAGGGCCGCTTAAAGAAGAACATTTAGATTGGCTACTATTAGAGTTTGAAACATTTAGTAGACACAAAGCGTTAGAAGCGGCGATACTCAAAGGTGCAGATCTTCTTGAAAAGGGCGAGTATGGTCCAGTAGAAGATTTGGTTAAGAAGGCTGTGCAAATTGGATTGCAAAAAGATCTAGGCACAGACTACTTTGCAGATCCTAGAGCACGTCTAGAAGCAATTAAAGACAAGAACGGACAGGTTAGTACAGGTTGGGCAACTCTAGATAAGAAACTGTTTGGTGGATTCAACAGAGGCGAATTGAATATTTTTGCAGGCGGATCAGGTGCAGGTAAATCGTTATTCCTTGCAAACTTAGGTGTCAACTGGGCACTGAACGGAATGAATGTATTGTACCTAACACTTGAACTTAGTGAGAACTTGGTCAGTATGCGTGTTGACAGTATGGTAACTGGCATTAACACTCGAGATGTATTTAAGAGCATCGATGACGTTGAAATGAAAGTTAAAATGATTGGTAAGAAGTCAGGTGCATTCCAAGTCAAGTATATGCCAAGTGGTAAGACCCCTAATGATGTTAGAAGTTATATCAAAGAATATGAAATTAAAACAGGCAAGAAGATTGATGTACTACTAATTGACTATTTGGATTTGCTTATGCCAAACGGTGCTAAGGTTAGTGCAGAGAACTTGTTTATCAAGGACAAGTATGTATCAGAAGAACTGCGTAACCTAGCAATGGAACTCAACACAGTATTCGTTACTGCGGCACTGTTGAACAGGGGAGCAGTTGAAGAGATTGAGTTTGATCACTCGCACATCTCAGGCGTACTATCAAAGATCCAGACAGCGGATAATGTGATTGGTATCTTTACAAGTAGAGCAATGC
>Ga0181606_10002051_pt1 | contig 17403 bp, 8 predicted proteins | sample 041ome_10_FD_132994 | JGI IMG/M metagenome (GOLD analysis project Ga0181606, IMG submission 132994) | Coastal salt marsh microbial communities from the Groves Creek Marsh, Skidaway Island, Georgia - 041412US metaG (megahit assembly) | ecosystem: Environmental > Aquatic > Marine > Intertidal zone... | reverse complement strand
GATCGCACGCATCGGTACCGCATCCGTCTTGTTTAACACCACGACGAGAGGTTTGCACAATCGCCGCGTCACGTGCGCATACAACGCTGGCGGCAAATGCAACATCGGATTCCTCGCGTCGACGACCACCACAGCCACATCTGAGCGCTCTAACACCCGCCACAACTGTCTCCAAACCTCTATGTTTTGCTCAAACGCGGGTGCGTACCCCCCAGCCTCGATCATCGCCTCCTTTGCTGATCGCAACCACTTCACGAACGCCTTTCGTTCTCTCGCGTGCAACCGTCCTCTTTTCAATTCATAATCCCATTTCGGCCGCGCCGGCATCAACCTCAACGACCGTGCGTCGTCTTGAAACATGTCCGGCGTTCGTTCGTCGTACCCTCTCGGCTCGCTCATCAACGGTCGTCGGCCGTCTCGAACGCGTCGCTCCACGTCGTAGCTCGCCTCCGCCGCGAGCACCGTCGTCACCCCTCTTCGGTGTGCTCCGCCGCTACCGATCCCGCGCTTCTTCTCGCTCGCCCGCGTCTTCGTCGACTTTAACCCGAGACTCTCGACCGTGAACACGGTCGTCGCCATGCCTCGTCGCGCGTCCACGCGTCCGTCTTCCGCGGCGTGTTCCTCGGCGGCGGCGCGAATGCCGCTCAAAACGTCACCGCGCTCGCGCTTCTGCGCGCTGGCCGCCATGCGGGCGATGTGCGCAGACTTTTTCTTCGGCGCCATGGCGACGATTCGCGCGACGCGACGCGATGCGCGCTGGTGTCTGAAGAAAGTGGATTCTGTTTGTCTGATGCTGCTCACTAGTCGGTGCTTTATTACATACGCCTCGCTGGGTTCACCGTCGGCGATAATAGGTCTAATCAAAGAGCCCGCTGCCCTTGGAGTTATTGCGTGAGATCGGTGTCAACGGCGACATCGGAGTGTGCGACGAGGACGAGGTACGCGGAAGACGATGCTTGGACGGTGTGCGAGACATCGAGAGACGACTCGGCGTCCTGTTGAGTTTGTTGGTCAACTTCTTAAGTAACGCTTCGCCGTCCTTCTTCGTCCGCACGCTGTTGATGTCTTCGATTTCTAGCTCGATCGATGGCACCAACAATTCTTTGCACTCGTCATATCGCTTCGTTTCGTACAGAAGCTTGGCGAGCTCAACGCCGTGAATCAGGCGCTTTGGATTGATTTCAATCGCTCGCCTGAAGTACTCCTCAGCCCGCTCGATCGTCGCCGGTTCGATGGCGCCGTATATTGTCTTGATTAAATACCGCATCAATCCACCGATGTGCGCCATGGTGTGCTCGAATCTGGCCAGCACGTGATAGGCGTAATCGCTCTCGGGCTCGATTTCCAACGCCTTCATTAAATTTCCTTTAATCGAGTGCGTGAGTTCCACCTTTTGCCGCGCGTCGCTGAACATGCTCAACCGCGCGTTCGCCACGGCCAGCGCGATGTAGCACTGTGCGTTCTCAGGTGCGAGCTCGATCGCCTCCGATGCTAAATCAGCGGCTCTCGACGCAAGCTGTCTCGCCTGCGGCTTGTTGTGGAAAATTTCGTGATCAAAGACGCGGTCGCTGAGTTCCTTACTCAAAGAAATCATCACGACCGGATCTTTCGGTCTTAGCTCGAGCGCGCGCTCAAACGCAGCCTGCGACTTCTGGCTATCGCACGCCTTGTCGTACGCCAAACCTTCCTCGATAAGTTTATCAATCACCGCTCTCATCTCCGGCGTCTCGCCCGGCTCGGTGCGCACTTGCGACTCGACGCGGCGTAAACTCTCTCTCCCCGCTTGCATCGCGTTCTCCCACGTCTTCAAAGCATTCCAACGAAGCGTCGGGAACTTAAAATCGGTGCTTAACTTGGGGCGTTTCTTTTTCGCTCTCGGCATCTCCCACGAATCATACTCGAACGCGCTCAGCAGCCACTCCGGCACCATTGCCAATCGACTGCCCACGATGAGAGGAATCAAAATCAACTGCCTTGGGATCTCAAACGTGCTCAGCGTCACGTTCAACACGAACGTGAAGAGCTTAAACATCTTAAAGTCGAACACGCTCGAGCGATCGCTCAGAACCCCAACCATGCCTCGCGCCGCCCGACTCGTGAACCGCTTAAAACTTTTCGCCGCCAACTTGGCCGCGTTCCCCGCGCCGCGCGCCGCGCGCGCCCCCGGCACGCTCCTCACCCTCTCGAACGACACCACTCGCCGTTTCGCCGCCGGCGTCACCGCGTCGTAATCACTAAATAAATATTCATCGTCCTCATCCGTTTCGTCCGTCCACTTCGGTTCGCGCGGCGGCGGCGAAGACGTCCCGACCGCGCGTCCCGAGCCGCCGCGGCCGCCGTCGCGCGCGGGCGACCCGAGTCGTTTCGACCGCGGCGCGTTCGGCTGCAAGTTCCACTTTCCGAAGAACCCGGTCACGTCTTCCGCGAACGTCGCGTACACGGGCGTCGTATCTGTCGTTTCCGCGTCGTTTCCGTCGTCGTCAGTCGTCGTCGTCACACGTTTAATTGCGCGCGAATTCATCGCTCGACGCGTCGCGTTCGTCGCGTTCGTCGCGCGCACCGGCGAGGAACGTTGATTCATCTCTCGTGCGCTCGTTTCCCGACATGCCGACGGCGCGCGCGCGCGCTCGCGTGCGACGCGCGATGACGAGAATGCGCGTCATCGAAAACGTTCACTTTTCCAGAGGTGCTTCAGAACTTTTGCGAGGCGGCGCGCGGGAACGACGAGGAAGGAACTTTTGTTCTGACACGATCGCGCGGTCAGCCGCTCGCGCGGTCTTTGGCTAGGTCTAAGATTTCTAATTGGACGCCCAAACGCTCGGACGGGTTGGGAGCGGCGGCGGCGGCGGCGCTCGCGCCGTCGGCGGCGACGCGCTTGCGAGCGGTTTCCAAAGCGTCGAGAATGGCGGGGAAGAGCGGACGATTTGTCGGATCTTTTTGAGCACACGCGCGGAAGAGATCAGAGAGGAGGATGGTGAAGTCGTGATCGGCGGCGGGTACGCCCTCGGGTGGAAGTTCGAGCTTGCGTTCGGAGTAACCGACGACGGCGACGATTTGCATCGGGTGTAAATCCATCCACGGTTTTCGCGCCGTGAGAAGTTCCCACAAAACGACGCCGAACGAGTACGAGTCCGCACGTTCGTCGAAGTCTTCAGCACGCAGCATCTCTGGGGCCATCCACTCTGGCGTGCCGTGAAACTCGCTCTTCGCGCTGACTTGTGTCGTTTGGCGCATGCGCGCGAGGCCAAAGTCAGCGATTTTCACGCGCCACTTCTCGTCCACCAAAATATTCGGACTCTTCAGATCCAAATGTAGTATTGGTGGAGATCGCGAATGCAAGTACGACATCCCACGCGCGACTGCGATGGCGACCGCATGGTTCCTCGCCGGTTCTAACACGTTTCCTGACTTTAAAATTGTGTGCAACGATCCACGTCGCATAAACTCCGTGCAAATCAACGGCGGCTCGACGCAATATCCCATGAACAGCAATAAGTTTGGGTGACGTAACTTAGCCAACACCTCAACCTCCCTTTCTAACGTCGTCTTTACCTCGCTCGAGCGCTCTAAAAGCTGCTTCACGGCAACCACGGTCCCTTGCCACGTGCCTCTGAACACCTCGGCAAAACCGCCGACGGCGATGCGCTCCTGCAATCGCACGTCCTCGGGGTCGATCAGAAACTCCGTTTGAAGCGAATCACTCGTTGTTTCATTATCATCGTACCATCCAATAGCGGGTGAAGGCGCGCGAAGCTCGGTCGCACCCCAGCTATCCTCCGGCGTCATGACCGAATACCGCCCCCCGCGTCCCGGCACGAAGTCTCCCGAGTCCAACTCCGAAATCTGCACACCGCCCGCGTTTTGATCGGTCCATCCGCTGTTTCCGATCGCAACGATTTTCTGCCCATCGCCTTCGCTCTCTGGAAGCGCCAACGAGCGTCGACCAATACTCGGTAACGATTCTCCAAAGTGCGCTCGAAACGACGTCGTCATCTTTACGTCGAGCGTCTTGTCGTCAATCCTCGTGACGTTCATCAACGGCCCATTCACCGCACTCACGCGCTCTGGCTTCACCGGCATTCTATCTAAGATCGGTCGCAAATAATTTTCATACTCCGTGCTCATCCGTCGACGTCCTCGTCGCGCGGGTTTGTTCGCCGCGGCGGCGTCCTCGCCGTCCCGCAGCGCGTCCCGGACGCGTCCTCTCGCGACATCCGCGTCGTCTCGAACCCGCGCGCGAGCGATGCCCCACAATTTACTCCCGCTACGCGCGGGCGAGCTCGGCGCGCGAACGGCATCGGTATCGTCTCGCGAGACGTCCTCACGAACGTCAACGAAAGATGACGAAGCCGAAGCGTCGGCGCGGGGCGAGGACGACGCCGGCACCGCGGGCGCGCGCACCATCGCGTCGCCGACGTCGCCGCGCTCGAGTGGCATGTAACACGCGACTCGAGACTTCGCGACGGCGACGGGTGGACGGCGCCGCGCGCGTGGAAGTACGGTTCAGTGGCGCGCCGCGCGGGAGCGCTCGCGCGAGCTAGTCGTCGAGCTCGTCAGGGGCACGATTTCGTGATTAATTTACATGAGATGACGCGTCGCGCGATGCTATGCGTGCCTACGCATTCGACGACAGCCAGTCGTTGAGCGTGGTGAACTCGCCTTTGTAATCGATCGCCTGGTGAAGGCTTAAAATTTTGACGATGCGCGCGGGCCACTTTTTGTCAAACATTTGCTTTTGCACCGGCTCGTTGTTCATGGCGAGCGCGAGAGCGCAGCCGCAGAAGACGCGCGCGACTTCACTGTTTTGTTTGGCGTACAATTTGCAGTCCAGGATGTGGCGGATGATGCCGTCAGCGACGAGGGCGTTTTGCAGCGTCGCATCGTAACCAGAGGCACGCATGAGCTGCCAAAGCGTTCCCAAGATCATTCCTTGAAAACTGGGAATGTGTGGAACGAGTTTAACCACGGCCAAGATGCAGCGACCGAAGAGCCCACCGGCGAGATGGCGCCTAAGAACTTCCGAGCGCTTCATGCGTCGACTGGAGACGAGGTTATGAACAAGTTCCATAGCCTCCCACGGCGCGTTGTCCTCCGTTATACGTTCTTCGCCCAAGCTCGCCCATTCCACCATCGCCATTAGAGCGTTTGGAAGCGCTGCACAACGCGCCACGACGATAAGACCAAACGTCGACGACCGCGTGATTTTGTTCAACGCGGCGAAGCACTTGCGTCTGACCGCATCCTCAGGATGCCTCGCCGAAAGTTTCGACAAGACGATGATGGCGTTGCGTCGAGCACGGTATTTGAGCAAAAAGTTGAACCGCTTCGAAATCGCGATGGGAACCTCGGAGACGTCCTCTAAGCGGGCCACGAGGGCAGCCGGCGCGTCGTTCGATAAGTCTCGGTATTTCGTGATTATCGATAGTTCTTCTTCCGCTTTAAGGTGTTCGTCGTTCCTCACAAAAAAGTCAGAAAGCAGCCCGCAGTATTCCTTGGCGTCTGCCATGGCGCGCTTGCTTTGGAGTGCGTACTTTTTACCCATGTTCGCCTTCTCAAACGTGATTATGCGTTTGGCCATGCTGTCTAATTCGTTCTCGGCCGTCTCCAAACGTACTGCAGCTGAAGTAGCCCTATTCGTCATCTGACTGACTTCGGCTTTCTTGACTTCGACATCCGCCGCTTCGAGCCTCTTTATGACGTCACTGCGCTCCTTCATTCGCTCCTCCAACTCCGCAAGGCGCACTTTGAGTGCCTCCTCCTCATCAAATCTATGTGATTTCGCTTTCGCTTCCTCTTCAGCGAGACGCTCCTTGAGTTCGGCTTCTTCACGCACCAGGCGCTCTCGCTCCGCTTGTCGTTCACGCTCCAGCTCTGCTTGTTTCAGGGCCGCTTCTCGCTTGATCCGTTCAGCTTCTTCCTTCAAACGAGCCTCTTCCGCCGCGAGGCGAGCTTTCGCTTGAGCACGTTCTTGTTCTAGTATATTGGTGGCTCTCTTTCGTTCTTCTTCCAATTGCGTCTTTGCTTGAGCCTCTGCTTCCGTGAGGCGAGCCATTTCTTCTTGACGCGCTTGCTCTCGCTCCGCCGCTTCACGTTCAGCTTTGGCGGCTTCTTCTCGCACCTTTGCCGCTTCGCTCATGAGTCTCTCGCGCTCCTCATCAGCGCGCACCTCTTGCTCGATTCGCCTCGCAAGCTCTTCGTTTTGTCGTTTAATGTTTTCGGCCTCTTCATGTTTTTTGGCCATCTGCGCCCGTGCGCTCACGACGTTTTCGTAAGACGCATCTCGAAGAAATTGCAGAATAAAAGGCGATACAACGACGATTACGCCGTACAAGCGCTTGCATAGCCAAGATAGATAGTGCGCGATCGAACCAGGAACGTCGCCCGCGCGCTTAAAGCTCTCAATGAGGTCCTTGACGAAGACTTCAATCTTTTCCTTGGGCGTCTTCGCCGCTTGGGCTTTCGAGAATGCGCCGACGACTCGACTCTCGTCCTTTGCGTCTTCATCCATGAAAGGGACAACTTCGCGAATAAACTGCCCAACGTTCTTTTGAGCCTTCTTATCGACTACCCCAATCGCCATTTAACACGCAGTGAGCGTTCCGACCAATTTCAGACTGGCCGAAGAAAATAGAGTGTGCAGCGTAAAAGTCACCGTCGCCGAAACAAATCGAATGGCGAAGGCGACGACGCGAAGGACGGCGAGGACCGCCTTCAACGCAAAACGCAGCGTCGCTTTCACGAAGTTGATGAACCGCCGCACTAGGGAGACATTCTTCTTCGCGGACGTCGCCTTCGCGCGAGCCGCCGCCGCTGCCGCCTTAAGATGCGCGGGTAAGTTGTCGCCTTCTCCGCACATGCCGCTCGCGGTGATTGTCGCCGCGTGGCAACAGTTACCGACTGTATCTTCTCGCATACCGCTGAAGCACTTGCCATCGCAGCCGATGGCGGCGTTGTTACCGCCGCAAACCGCACATTTGTCGAGAAGTGCTTTGCCACCGCACATGCCGTTGCAGTCGGTTCGCAAGCCGCTATCGCACACGCCGTCGCAGCCGACGACGCCCGCGCCGACGCATCGCTCGTACTGCTTTTTGCCGCAGTGATTTACGCGCACTCTGAAACCGCTACCGCATTGCATGCTGCACTTGGTCCAATCCCCCCACGCGCTGGCTCGACATCTATCACCGTACGTACGCTTCACGATGGGCCGCACGGGCTCGTCTAGCGCGTCGAAGAGCTCGGGGTAGGCGCAAAACTCGTACGCGGGACGAATAAAGGCGTCATACAGTCCCCTCGGCCACTTGAACGGGTTCAAGAATATTCGCATCGGTCGCCTGATCACCGAAAGCAAACGCGCGTCGAGCACCGTCGCAAGATTTTGCTCCAGGTTAAACGTCATGTCCTCGAAGAAATCCATCGTACCCGTGAAGAATGTCTGATACAACGGCTCGAGACCGTCGAGGACGAAATCGTACAGCGGCAAAAGCGTGAAATCGACGACGGGCGTCGACGCGAACATCACCAACCACACCATATTCCTCACCGACGACGTCGCCGTCGAGCTCACAATGGCCACCGCGTCCACGATCGCGCCAAGCCCCAGGCGTTCGAGCGCGGGCACGAGTAATTGCACGCTTCCTCGCGCCAAACGCGCGCTTTGCGAGACGGCGCCGACCGCCGCCCCCGCGGCCGCGTTGAACGAACCTCGAATCGCGTACCGCGTCACGTGTCGCCACCGCGTCGCGACTGCGCTCGTTCTCTGTGCGTTCGCTCCGTACCCAAAGGCCGCGCCGTGCGTCGCGTTATACCTCGCCACCGTCGCCGGGTCGACGCCGCCCGCCAACATCATCCCCTCCGGGCTCAGATCCAATCGCCGTCCCCGAAACGCGCTCGCCGTCGCGTTATACCCGACGACGACGACGAGCAACATCGCGTACACCTGCGTCATGCTCCACAGCGCGCCACCGCGCGTCATCGCCGCGCCGCGCGCGCGTCGCGCGTCCGTCGCATCCGCGCGGTCATCGACGACGGCCAGCGCGCGCGTCGCCGCGCCCGCGTCGCCGCCGTCGCCCGATCGCGCGTCGATCGTCGCGAACACCGAGACGTCCATGACGACCGCGCGCGTCCGGTCGCGCGCGCGTCGCGCTGTGTCGCGCTGTGTCGCGTCGCTCGACCGTTTAGTGTTGGACGCGCGACCGCGACGCGTCGCGGTCGCGGCGCGGCGCGGCTGGGACGAACGCGGGCTGGGATTCTACGGCTAAGGCTACGGCTACGGCTGCGCGTCGTCGCCGTCGTCGTCGTCGACGAAGTTTTCGCGCGCGCGCGCGGCGTCGCGCTCGGGTCGGTCGGCGGTGAGGACGAGACGGGCGGTGTTGGCGCACGCGACGGCGACGACGGCGGCGCCGACGGCGAGAACGGGCTTGGGGACGGTGTAGAACAGTTCGGGGTTCATGATTCTGAAGAGAAGCGTGCTGCCTGGGCGAGGAGGGCGAGAGCCATGATCGGACATCGAAACCGCGCTCGCGCGAGCGCGAGCGGCGGTGTGCGGCACGAGGGACGCGGGACGGAGTGGTTGTTCGAGAAAGCGACGAGTGACTCGCTTTGAATAACAGACACGCGGTCATACATCGCGTAATTCGTGTAGCTAAGACTACGACGCACGGGCGTCGTCGCGGCGTTCGTCAACCGCTGCGCGTTTGTGCTTCCTTTTTCTTTGACTTGAAGCTCACCGATCTCAAACGATCGAAAAACCCGTGCTTGCCCTCTTGTTCGCGCGGAACGTCGACGTGCTTTAGCAACGAGATGATTTGCTCGAAACCAGGGCGGGCGTTGGGGTCGACGAGCCAGCAGTACTGCATCACTTGCGCGATGACGGCGTGGCACGACGGAGCAATCGTCGGTCGCAACCCGCGCTGCACGACGCCGACAGCGGCTTGTAAGGGGGTGTAGCCGGGATAAGGTACTTCGCCGCCACTCACGAGCTCCCAAACCATGATACCGTACGAGTACACGTCAGCTTTCTCGTTATAGAATTGATGCGCGATGACTTCGGGCGCCATCCATCGGTAAGTGCCGGTTTCCGCCGTCATGGTTGACCCATCCGTGGGCTGGATGCGCGCGACGCCAAAGTCTGCGATCTTCACCGCGTTATTTTCATCCAAAAGTAAGTTCGCCGTCTTGATGTCGCGATGGATGATGTTAATCTTGTGCAAGTAATCCAAACCCATGGCGACTCCTAGAGAATACCGAATGAGCTCGGGAAGCTTGAGCGCGTGCTCTTGCACGTACTGCAGAAGGTTCCCACCGTGCATGAATTCGGTGACTAGACACATCGTTTTTTGCTTTGTCAACGCTCCGATGAGCTGTATGATGTTCTTGTGATGAACACGTCGCAAAATGTTGAGCTCTTGCGCGAATTCGCGCAACGTCTCGGCCCCCGAGCCCTCCGCGGCGTTGCTCTTCAGGACTTTGATGGCCACCTCTTGGCCGCAGTAGCTCCCCCTATACAAAAGCCCAAACGCTCCACTAGCGATCTTTTCGTTAAACACGAGCTGTTTTTCAGTGAGTTCCCATTCGCCGCCGTCTATGGAGATGGAATCTGAGTTTGACCTATCGCCAGAGGGGTTCGACATCCTGCCCTCAGATCCTTGACTGGAGGTGATCGCGTTCGTTCCTTTCGAAGATGCCGGTAAATCGCTAAAGTCCGCGGCATCTAATGCTGCCTGTACGGCTGATTGCACCGAGGCCGCGTCTCCTTGTCGCCAACCCGTGACTATGAAAATATCCAACGCGTAACCATCGTCGGTGCAAAAAACGTGCGCTTCGGCAATGTTCAACCCAACGTCGAATAAAACGGCGGACACGCGCGAGAGTAAACGTGGTTTGTTCCCCGCGCTCACCGCGATCTCGTACATCCCCACCTGTCGAGGATCCGCCGTACTGCCGAGCATCGTCAACGTCAAGCTCGAACCAAACGTCGGCGCGCGCAAATTGGGTCTCGTCGACCCGCTGTGTGATCCCCCGTACCCACTTCCATGACGTAGAATATCCACGCCGCGCGAGTTATGATCCATCGACGTCGAATCGTCGGCATCCATGGCGTCGACGACCTCTGCATTCTTTCTCGACACGTCGACCTCGCGACACGTGCACCATACCCCCGACCTCCGCCCTCCCGTCCCTTCGCGATCATCCGTCGCCGCCTTATCCAGAATATCCGCGTGCGCGAGAATATCCTCAAGATAGTTCACGTCCAGCGAGTACTGCCTCGGCAATCGCGTCAGATGTCGCTCCACCCGCGCCCTCGTCGTCGCGTCCCCCGAGCTCCGCGTAACCTCTTCGATCTGCGAACTAAACTCCGCCAACGCTCGTCGCGCGACTTCCTCCTTCGACTCTCTCTGCCGACTCATCGTCTTCGACGCTCGCGTCCGACGCGCGTCCGCTCGCGCGCGCGCGCGTCCGCTCGCGCGTCACGCCGTCGCTCGTTCGATTCTCCGCGTCCGTCCGTTCGGCGTCCTTTCGTCGCGATTCCACCGCGCGTCGCCGCTTTTTCGCGTCGACGCCGTCGCGCGTCCGCGCGGACGCTTCGGGCGCTCGCGCGCGTCGATCCGCGCGCGCGCGAACGCGTCGCTCGACGCGCGCGCGAGGTCCGCGCCGCGCACTCGCGCGACCGACCCTGCGCGCGGCGCCGCGTCGGCGACGGTCCGTGTGTGCATTATGAGAAATCCACTCGCGACGGGTCGTGACTCGTCGAGAGCGAGGATGACGCGTCGGCCTCGATTCGGGAATTCCGAATTCCGATTCGGGAATTCCGGCAGTGTTCGGCGCCGTCGACGCGAGCGCGAGCGCGAGCGCGAGCGCGAGCGAACGCACGCGCGCGCGCACCGCGAGCGAACGCGAACGACGCGAACGAGACCGCGCGGACGGTCGTCCCACGGAACGAATCGCGATCGCGATTGCGAATCAACGAACGTTCGAATCGCGTCGCGTTCGCGCGCGTGAGACCGGCGCGGAGGCGATCGAGGCGCGATGAGCGCGCGACCGACGACGCCGATCGGACGCGAGGATTGGGCGAGGACGACGAAGGGGTCGGATGAGACGTTGGCGTCGATGCGGAGCGATAAATTTGAATGGTTGGCGAGTACGTGCGGTTGAACGCGGCGGGCGAGGCGAGGCGAGGCGAGCGAAGGCGAGGCGAACGCGCGCGAATCGGAACGCGCGCGATGACCGCGATTGACGATGATTGACGATGGTGCGATGATCGCTCGCGCGCGCGCAGAGTGCCGATTCGGCGGCGAAGGGTGCGAACTTCCGCCGACGGACGGTAAGACGAGGACGGGGGCCAAGAACGGGGAGGCGAACGGGAAATCAGTGAATTTCTTCAAAGGGATGCTTTTGGGGGTCGATACCAGACAAACCGGTCGGGATGATTTCATAAATCGGCCGCGCGAGGCGAGAGAGAGGCGCTCGCCGTCGCCAAGGCCGAAGAGAGAGAAGCCCAAGCCCAAGGCAGCGCCGCCGCCGCCGCCGCCGCCGCCGCCGCCGGCAAAAGAAGATTCCGCAAGCGCCATCTCTCGACTGTTGGATGGGTTAACGAATGGGTCTGACGTGCACGATGAACCCGAGTTGAGCACGAGTCCGCTCATTAAACGCGTCGATAACCCCATGGGGGTGAGTTTTCGTGTTGAACCGCTTGCCCTGCTCGAAGCATGGCGAGGCACAGACGGCGGAGTCAAGACTGTCGATGATAGTTGGCGCGTTCGAGCGTTACGTGCAGAAGAAGCGCTTCGTGCAGAGCGCAATGATTGTGGCGACTGTCACAAGCGACGCGCGACCGCAGAAGCCGCGCTCGAGGAGCACACGCGCTGGCTCGGCGAGGAGCGTTCGGCGAAGGCCGCGCTCGAGCAAGAGTTGAACGACCTCAAGGCACATATGGAAAAGAAGATTCAAGAACTGACTGCAAACGCGGAGAAGGATCGAGTAAAGGCAAAGCGCTCTCTCGAGGCTGCTATTGAGGCCGCGAATCGAGTGACTAAGCAAAATGCGCTCGACGAACGCCGCAAGCGCGATCAACTCGACGACTTGAACGCCAAGTTGAAGAAGGACATCATCGAGCTCGAGAAAATCAACGCGAACGCGCAGGAGCGCATTTCGAAGCTTGAAATCGAGTTAAAGAGCTCGTATGACATCAAGTCGTCGATTAACATCTCTATATCAACCAACGAGGCCTTCGCGAAGTTGGAAGATGACAAACACAAACTTGAAATCGAAAACGCTGCTCTCAAGAAGAGCCTCGATGGCAAGTCCGAAGAAGTCGATCGCCTGAAGGATGAACTCAATGCTTTAAGAGTGCGGATCAACGCTGTGACGGGCGAGCGCGACAGCGCGACGAAAGAACTTCAAACCACTTCGAAGAAGCTCACCTCAGAAATCAAGCTTCTAACGAAGGAGTTGGAGCAGTCGCAGAGCACGACGACGGTGATTGAGCGCAAGTTGAAGGAGAGCATTGAGTCGCACGTACGCGAGACGACCATTATTCGCACGAAGATCACGCAGAGTGAAAAGTCGCGCAAGCGAGATCGCACTAAGTTTGACACGGATCGGACGAATCTACGCGCCGAGATTTCGCGACTGATGCGTCTCTTGTCCAAAGCGGAATCGCGCGAAGAAAGTGTCCGAGGCCGCAAGCATTTGATAGAGGAAGAACTTCAAGTTTGCCGTGCGAAAATCCGTGACTTGATGACAAGCGACCGTCACACACTTCACTACAATTCCAATCAGGGTGTGCCGGACGTTGAACGAACGTTGATCGAGCGGAGAACCGGATTGACGTTCGCGCACTTAACTTCGCGAATGCAAAACTTTGCGCTCAAGACGCGCATGCTTGAGTATTTGGACACCATAGAAAAGTTACGGAAGGATGAAGTTGAGTCTCAAGTGCAGCTCAAGTCAAAAGAGGAGTTACAAAGCCGCGACAACGAGCGAAACGCCGCGTTGATCGATGAGTTACGTAAGGAAATCGCGACTCTTCGAGATGCGTCGGAGAAACTCGACGCTGATCACTCGGCGGCTCAACAGGCGCACAGCGCGCACGTCATCAAGTCGAATACTATCATTGCGCAACTGCGACAGCAGATCTCCGACGGTGAGGCTGCGCTCCAAGAGTTGAAACACTCCAGCACTGAGGCATTCAAATCCGCACAAGCGTCGATGGAGAGTCAGAAGCAAGCCGCTGCGGACTCTTTGGGGTTGCTCGAATCGTCACTAAAGAGTAAAGATGCAGAAATCCTCGAATTGAAAACGGATCACGCGTCGTACATTCGTGACCTTCGTAGCCGAGACGAGAAGATCGATAGTCTTAGCGATCAAATCACGGGCATTGAACGCGAACTCGAGTCGAGAACAGCCGAGTTATCCGACCGTCGCGCCGCGCTCGGTGTTGCAAAATGGCGCGCGTCCATTCGCGGAACAAGCCTCAAGAACGCGTACGATGCTCTACTCGTAAAGCTCACTAACACAGAGACTGAATTGAAGACTGTCTGCGAGCTTCGTGAGAAGGATCAGCGACGAGTTCAAGCGCTTGAGAACGAAATTGCCAAAAAATATCCGGTACGTGCGACCGATGGCGAGACAGCCGCGGTGCCGTCGATGAGCGAGGCGGATCAATTGAAAATGGCTCAGCTTGAGAAGCAGTGTAAGCAGTTGCGTGCGAAGAATGAAGAAGATGTCGCCAAGTACAGACGACTTCTGCGCGAAAAGGACAAGGAATTCACATTGGTGAAGCAGAACGAGGCCGCTAAGCTGCGTGAAGCCTACAACATCATCAACACGCAATCCGTGGATCTGAGCAGGCTCGATATTAAGAGCAAGCAGCTTGAAGTTGCGGTATCCGAATCCACCAAGTCGACTTTGATGGCCGAGCAGCACAAGGTCTCAGTTACCAAATCGATTCGTGAGGTTACGCAGCGCTGCCAGATTCTTGAAGAGAAGCACATCAAGATTCAACATGTCGAATCGATGCGGCCAGTGGAGACGCGCGCCGCTGATGTGAGCGCGCAGCAGCTTCAGGCTCAAATCGCCGAACTCAGACTTCAGCTTGATTTTAAGACGAGTGAGAGCGACGCCAGGGATAGACAACTTCGCGGAAGTCACGCAGCGAACGTCAAGGAATGGCAGCAAAAGGTTGAATTTTTGCAGAATGATTTGCTTAACATGACGGCATCGCGCGACAGTGCTAAGTCTGAATTACTGGCACTTGCTGACGAATTGAGCGTTCTCAAGCATCAGTACAACGTCAATGCAGAATTCTCGGCGACCAGAGAGCGAGACATGGCTCAAGCGAACGACACGTTGCGTAGTTCACTGGATTCAGCCGTGAAAGGTACAGAATCGATCAACAGAAGATATTTGTCTCTGCAAGACAAAGCCGAAGCAACAAACGCCGAACTCACGAAGCGCAATGATGAACGGCGAGCGATTATTGCGAAGCTCAGGGGAGATCACGCGGAATGCTTGGATGTTCGAGACAAGCGCATTGTGACCCTCGAAGGAATGTTGCAGGAGTATCAATCCTCATTGCACGAAACAAAGACGAGGTATTCCCGCGACCTCGAGGGCGAAGTTGCACGCCTTCAAAGCAGGCTGACCTCGGAACAGGCTGCGCACGCTTCAGCGATCGCGAACGGAAGGAGTGAACGGGCAAGATTGCGATGGGCCGCGATGTATAGCAAATCACGAATCATTCAAAAGCACGCCAGATTTTACGCTGTTTCAAAGGACTTCTCCAGATCCATGAAGGAGGAATATAGGCAGCACGCTGCCGCGGCGACGGCAACGATACGGTCCCTTGACAAGACGATCAAAAGGCTTGAAAAGGACCTCAGCGATATGATGGCAAGTAAAGAATCGCTGGCGGAAAGTGTTGTCGAGTTAGAAAAGCGTCTTGCAGAAGGCGACAGCGAGCATCGATCGAAGCTGGCCACGCTTCGTTGGTCTCACTTTGCGCGCTTCCTTAGATTCAAGGCTCGGCATAATCGATTCTTCCAGAATTCGAAACAGTTTGCGGCAGCATTGAAGAACGAAGTTCGTGAGAGTGACGCATTCAAATTCAATAATGAACTTGCGTTGGCCGCCCGCGATAATCGTATTCAAGCGCTTGAAAAGATGGTGAGTGAGTATCAGGAATCTCTGCACGAAACAAAAACGCGGTATTCCCGTGAACTTGAAGGCGAAATTTCAACTTTGCGAGAGCGTATCGATGTCTTGCAGAGTGAACTCGCGACGAGCCGCTGGACTGCATTGTGCTCGCTCCTTCGCACGCGTAAGCGACACCTTCGATTCCTGAATACTTCAAAGGACTTTGCCAAGTCAATGAAGACTGAATATCGGCTTCACGCCGAGGGCACGACAAAAACAGTTCGCTCGCTTGGTGACACAATAGCAGCGCTAAAGAAGGAGCTCGCTGATATGGTAAGCAAGAACAAGTCGCTCGAAGGTACTATAGCAAAGTCGAAGACGGACCTGAAGGAAATGCATAAGCAATCCAAGCAATTTGAGACGCAAATCGAACAGATGCAAGGCGAAATGTTCCAGACCGACGGCGCTATGAAGGCGCGCGACGAGCGCATTGGGGTGCTCGAAGGTATGGTCGAAAGTTATCAGAACTCGTTACACGAAACGAAGACGGCATATTCTCGCTCCCTCGAGCAGGAAATCAAAGACATCCGAGACGCGTGGAAAGCGGAAGCGGAAGCTCACGTAGCCTCGAAGAGGGATCGTGTCCGTATTCGCTGGTCGATGTTGGCCAACGAGCTTCGTCTAAGAAATCGTGGCATCCGATTTACGCACACAGCGCGCGACTTTGTCAAGTCGATGAGGACTGAATACCGTCTTCACGCGGAGGCATCGACAAAGACGGTTCGTTCGCTCGGTGACACGGTTGCGGCGCTAAAGAATGACCTGGAAGGAAGTAAAAAGAGCAAATCAAAGGTTGACGAAGAGCTCAAGATGTTGCGAAAGCGACGCGATGACAATTTGAACGTCATGAAGAAGCAGTTTGAAGAAGCGGAAAAGAATCGGGCCTCAATTGAAAAGCAAAGCGAGCGAACGATCAACTCTCTGAACGACGAAATTCGTAATCTTAAGAAGCAACTCGAAAATGAAGTCGCAAAGAATCTGGGGATAAAGAAGGCGTCGGAAGCTCGAATTGAGGAGCTTCAACAGCTCATCGCCTCCTTGGAGGATGGCATGAAAGAACTCCAGTCGAGCGCGGAATCAACAAAAGCGCGACTCTCCTCAGAAGAGTCGCGATTGAGATCGGAGTGCGCGACGCTCCGTAACCGCCTCGACGAAACGAGTTCACTTTATGCCGGGCTCCAGGAGACATCATCCGCGAAGCTCGCGGCGGCAAGATGGAGACTACTCCTTACGAATGTCAAACAGCGAGATCGTCATGACAGGTTCTTCGATACCTCAAAGGACTTCACTCGTGGCATGAGAGCTGATCATAAACTCTACGTAGAGTTCACTCAGCGCACGATTACGTCGTTGAATGATTCCAACGCCAAACTGAAGCAACGCGCTGACGACGCCGCGAAGAAGGAAGAAGCGCATCAAGACGAAATCACTACGTTAAAGGGTAAGATGGCTTCGGATGAGTCGCAAGCGCGGATGAAAGTCAAAGATTTGGAGGAGAAACTCTCCGAGAGTGGTAAACTCGCGAAGCAACTGAACAGGGATCTCGACACGCTGGACAAGGATTCGAAAAAGCGGTATGACGAAGCTGTGAAGGTTTCCAGAAGAGAAGCGGATGCCTTGCGAGAAACGATACGTGATCTCGAGAAAAAACTCGACAATGCCAATAGGTCAGCTCGAAAGACGGATGAAAAGAACAAGTCCGAGGTTGAAAAATTGCGCGCGAAATTTGAATCGTTGAAGAAGAAGGACGTCGATCAGCGCCGTATTACTGAATTGGAAGCGCTCGTCAAGCGCCTCGAAGCTTCCATCGACGAGCACGAAAAACTTCTCACTGCTGCGCGTCACACGCACAAGGATGAAATTGAGGAGAAGGAAGCCCGTATCAATGAACTTGAGCTCGAACGCCAGCGTCTGGAGACCGCTATAAGTGAATATGAGACTTCACTTGAGTCAACGAGGAGCTCATCCTCCGGTCAAGTCTCGCGCTTGCACGGCGAGCTCAGAATTCTTCGCGAGCAGCTCGACGAATCCAACACGACGCGCGCAAAGGCGCTCGTGCAAGCCAAGTCAGAGCGCGCAGCTTTGCATTGGTCCTGGATGTGCCGCGTCTTGCGCGCACGAAGGTTGCACCAGCGTCATGTCGCACTCGTAAAATCGTTTACGTCCGCCGAGCTCGTCGAGGCACGCAGCTGGGCGGCGACGTCCGACAAG